>SMEK01000045.1_pt1 | contig 61495 bp, 48 predicted proteins | sample 2456371 | NCBI WGS metagenome assembly SMEK01 (sample SAMN10132590, study PRJNA489261) | soil metagenome | isolation source: day1 antibiotic-loamy sand soil ammended with composted manure from dairy... | place: USA | collected 2015-04-01
ATTCAGTTGCCTCCGGATTTATGCAGAGGGCATGGATGGTCAGGGTCACAAGGCTTTAGCCGAATCTTTTTTAACACCATGACGCTCTCTCGAATAACAGGATTTGGCTAAAGCCGATTTGCAGGCAATAAGGAGGCATTTTTATATTTACAAAATCAAGCGGTGTTGGAAGTTTGCAGGTGAAAACACTTGCGAACTGGCAGGAGAACACTACCAGTCCACCGGAACCCATTCAGTTGCCTCTGGATTTATCCAGAGGGCATGGATGGTCAGGATTACAAGGCTTTAGCCGAATCTTTTAACACCATGACGCCCTCTCGAATAACAGGATTTGGCTAAAGCCGATTCGCAGGGAATTCCTCTTGAATGGGCTAAAGCAACATTCCTATTGATAAGGAGGCATTTCTATAATTAAATCTATGGAACTGGATAACGCAGGAGCGCCCATGATGGAAGCGGATACCCCACAGGTCCCGAGGTACGAGGGACCGAGGAGTAGAAGCGGACAGCATGAAAAGGCGCCCCAATAATTTTTATTTTCATTGACGGCTTCTATAAGAATAAGTGGTATAGCATTGTTATATTGAGGTGAATGGCGTTTATTTATGTAACGAAAGAAATAGAAACACAGAATAGAAACACAGAAATGAGCATCAGGAAGATATTAATAGCTAACCGGGGCGAAATTGCTTTGCGCATCATACGCTCTGCAAAAGAACTGGGCATAAAAACCGTAGCAGTTTATAGCAGCGCTGACAGGAATGCGCCGCATGTCAAACATGCCGACGAGGGGTTTTGTATAGGTCCTCCACCCTCTTCCGAGTCGTATCTGGTGGGTGACAAAATCATTGCTGCTGCTTTGGAGCTCGGAGCAGATGCGATACATCCAGGCTATGGCTTTTTATCGGAAAATGCTGCATTCGCCAGCAAAGTGAACGAGGCCGGACTGCTTTTCATTGGCCCTTCAGCGGAAGCAATAGAAACTATGGGAGATAAGCTTGCTGCCAAGAAAGCCGTTTCAAAATACAACATCCCAATGGTGCCAGGCACGGATTCGGCCATTACCGATATGGAAGAGGCTAAAAAACTTGCTCGCAATATAGGGTATCCAATATTGATAAAAGCCAGTGCTGGTGGTGGCGGAAAGGGCATGCGCGTGGTGGAGCATGAAAGTGAGTTTGACGAGCAGATGAAAAGGGCCGTTTCGGAGGCTCAATCGGCCTTTGGGGACGGCGCGGTTTTTATTGAAAAATACATCACTTCTCCCCGGCATATTGAGATTCAAGTGTTGGGCGATCAACATGGTAATCTACTTTACTTATACGAAAGGGAATGTTCTGTGCAACGACGCCATCAGAAGGTGATAGAAGAAGCACCTTCTCCGGTAGTATCGCCAGAGATGCGCAAAGAAATGGGCGAAGCTGCAGTAAAAGTAGCCAAAGCCTGCAGCTACTATGGAGCCGGTACGGTAGAGTTTATTGTGGATGAAAACCTAAACTTCTATTTCCTTGAAATGAACACCCGCTTGCAGGTAGAACACCCCATAACGGAAGTTGTTACGGGTATTGACTTGGTAAAACAGCAAATCTATGTGGCCGAGGGCAAAACACTGTCTTTTAAACAGGAAGAAATTCCTCTCCAAGGTCATGCTATTGAAGTGAGGGTGTATGCCGAGGATCCCAAGAATGGGTTTCTTCCTGATATCGGAATGTTATCTGCCTATACTCGACCTCAGGGTGCAGGTGTTCGGGTGGATGACGGCTACGAGCAAGGTATGGAAATCCCCATATTCTATGACCCCATGATTGCTAAGCTGATCACCTATGGGGCAGACAGGCAAGAAGCGATCGCAAGAATGGTGCGGGCCATTGATGAATATAATATTACGGGCATTGAAACCACACTCGACTTTTGCAAGTTTGTAATGCAACACGAGGCCTTTAGGTCAGGAAACTTTGATACTAAATTTGTGGAAAAACACTTTTCGCCTGAAATGCTGCAAAGAGAAGAATATGTGGATGAAGAAACACTTGCAGTAGCATTGGCAACGCACATCTACAGGAATGGCAAACGTAGAACAACCGGAGACGCTGAAATAGCGACGAAAACAAGCAGATGGAGGGAAAGGAAGTTTTGAAGGTAGGTGTAAGACATAAGATTTCAGACACAAGAAATCAGAAAAAAAGGCAAGCAGAGCCATAAGATCTTATAGCTCAAAGCAAAGGAAAACCCGCCCCCTTCTTGTCATCCTGTAAGGAACTTGTTGGTCAATAACAGTGAAGTTAAAAGAAGGCGGTTTAGGAATGTTTCACGCAACGAGCGCAAAGAAAAACGCAGCGATCGCAAAGGCTATCATGCAGCGGCAAAAATAAACCACCGCCGACTGTCTTTGCGAACGGCGATTTTCATAGGACAAGAGCACGATGAAAGCACCAAGATAGGAATTCAGGAAAGGATGGATCAATTGAAAGTGAAGCAATCTCATGGATTTGACGTGGTGCTTAAAAAGGTTTAGCGCAGGGGACGCAACGATGAACGCAACGAGCGCAAAGGTGTAAGACTGACGCCAGACATATGAAGTAGGCACTAGGCATTCGAACAGGCAAAGAAATGACAGTAACAATTGACAGCAGGTATCATTCTATCGTTCTATCATCCTTTCATTCAATCATTTATATATATGGCAGAGATAAGGCCTTTTCGGGCATGGCGATATAGCCGCTCCTACTCCAAAAATATAGATTCGCTAACATCGCCATTGTTTGACGTGATATCGAAAAAACAAAGGGAGAAGCTCTATCAGAACCCATATAACAGCATCCATATTTCTGTACCCAAAGGATCTGATCCTGCCACCGCTGCAGCAGAGACCTTGCAAAGATGGAAAGATGAAGGTGTTCTAGTGCAGGATCCCATTCCTAGTATATATGTGTATTACCAGTTCTTCTCTTTTCCGGGCAGCAAAAAAACTCGGTGTCGAAAGGGCTTTATTTGCTATATAAAAGCTTATGATTGGGACGAGCATATTTTGCTGCGGCATGAAAACACAATCCCCCATGCTGTGAACGATCGAACTGAACTCCTAGAGAAAACCGAATTGAATGTGAGTCCCACGCATGGTTTGTATACCGATGAACATCATGAATTGGAAGCCTATATGGACGAGAGCATGCGTAACCCGATATATGAAACTGAGGATTATCAGGGCGTTCGTGACGTACTCAGTGTAATTCAGGATGCAGAGGTCATCGAGAAATTTAAAAACTTGATCGCATCCAAGCAGATAATCCTTGCCGACGGCCACCACCGGTATGAAAGCGCTATAGAGTATAGGAAAGCTTGTATGGAAAACAATTCACACCATACCGGCGAGGAAGCCTATAACTACCATATGATTTACCTGACCAATACAGAATCGGACGACCTTGTGATATTGCCTACACATCGCCTTATTTCGCGTTTGGAATCCTTTGACAAAGAAGGGATTCTTGCTTCCATTGAGGAGCATTTTAATGTTAAGGAGGTAGACAACCCCTACGACATTCATGAAATCATTATGGGAAAGCCTTGGACGTTTGGTCTGGTGTTCAAGGACAACGCTTATGCTATCAGATTGAAATCTGAATTATTTCCAAAACTTAACTGGCCATTTCCCGAGGTGGTCAAGCAACTGGATCTTACGGTGATGCATTACTTCATCATTGAAAAAGCGTTAGGAATCCCTGGCCCTCAGCAACGGCGCTCAAAGGCAATCGGTTTTGAAAGAAACTTTTCCGAATGTCTTAACAAGGTGTATCATAAAGAAGCACAACTGGCCATTATCACCCAAGAAATATCGATGGAAGAAGTAAAAAGTGTATGCTTTAGTGGTCATACCATGCCACAAAAATCTACTTACTTTTATCCGAAGGCGGTATGCGGCCTTGTGTTTGGCAGTATTAAAACAAGTGAGCAGAACATCTAATGAATAAACGTTTAAACAAGTACATGAACAATAAGCTTATACTGGCCACAAAATCACCCCGAAGACAACAATTATTGAAAGAAGCAGGGTTTGACTTTATGGTCAAAACATTGGATACAGAAGAGTCCTATCCTGAAACGTTGGCAGCCAGCAATGTGGCAAAATTTCTTGCAAAGAAAAAGGCTGAAGGTTTTATTCCGATTTTGAAGGATGGCGAAACAGTCATTACAGCCGATACGGTAGTGATACTAAACGATGAAATATTGGGAAAGCCTACCAATCATGCAGAAGCTAGAGCGATGCTAGAAGCCCTAAGTGGGCAGCAGCATCAGGTAACAACGGCTGTTTGTATTGCAAGCCGGGATAAAATAGTGGCTTTTGATGACACGACCGTCGTTTATTTCAAGCAGTTGAGCAAAGAAGAAATTGAGTATTATATAGAAAAATACCAGCCTTTTGACAAAGCCGGTGCTTATGGTATTCAAGAATGGATAGGCATGATCGGTATCCAGAAAATTGAAGGTTCATATTTTACGGTGATGGGGCTGCCCACGCATTTGGTGTATGAAGCATTAAAGAGTTTTAGGGTTAGAAGTAATAATCAGTTACCGATTTAAATGCTAATTCACTCGTAATTCCGAGAATAGCACTTCACAATGTTAACAGCGCAAGAGAATTTTATAGAGGTATTCGACGTGAAGGAATTGCCTGAGGTTTATTGATAACCTGATTGTAAGAAAATAAGCCGTCAGAAGATCGTAAAAATTGACGATGGGAAGCAATGCTTCATTAAACCAAAAACAGGGGCCTTACCAATTTACATTGATAAGGCCCTATTTACATTCAATACTCTCGACAAATAGTACTACTTTCCGGCTTTCTCTATCACATCCCCATCTTTTAGCCTCTTAGAAACCACGGAAAACGGTCCACTAACGACTTCTGTTCCCTCTTCCAATCCACTTACAATTTCAATGTTTTGATAATCGCTAATCCCTGTTTCAACTTCAACAAGCTTGGCTATGTCTCCTTCTTTAACAAACACAACCTCCTTCATTTCCCCATCTCTAGCAGTTGTGGATTGATCAGCTGTACTTACTTCTGTACCTGCTTCATCTGCACTACTACTTTCAGTGCTATTAGGAGAGGTACTTGCTTGTGCAGGATTTCTGGTTGTTACGGCTGCCAATGGTACCGAAAGGACATTGCTCTTCTTATTGGTGATAATTTCCACACTTGCTGTCATACCAGGACGGAATGGAGCCGATGATTTCTGACCTTCTTTTATCAGATCCTTATAGGAATCGTTAAGTATTCTGATTCGGACCTGAAATTCCGTTACTGCATCCTGAGAAGCTTTCGTATTAGCTGTATTGGCTATTTCAGTGACTACCCCCGTAAATTTCTTTTTTAAGTAGGAATAAGCATCCACGTCAATAATGGCCGTGTCACCTATTGCTACCCTTATGATATCATTTTCATTAACATTCACGCGTGCTTCCATCCTATTGAGGTCCGCTATCCTCATCATCTCGGTTCCGGCCATTTGGGAAGTCCCCACGACACGCTCGCCTTGTTCTACACTAAGTTTCGATATAGTGCCTCCCATAGGAGCGTAAACATTTGTTAGGGACAAGTTTTCCTCTGCTTCTTTCACTGAGGCCCTAGCACTTTCTAGCCTATATATACCAGCTTGTACATTTTGCTTAGCAGACTCAAGTTCTTGTACCGATGTCTGATAATTGGCCTGAGCCGTTTCAAAATCTGATTGGGAAATCACCTTCTCCTCGAGCAGTTGCTTATTTCTTTCAAAATCCGCTTTTACCTGGACAAACCTTGCTTCTGCGGCTGCCAATTGCGCCCTGGTCTGAGCGAGATTAGCTTGTTCTTGGTTCATGTTGGCTCTAACCCTTGCCAAGGCGGATTGAAAATTATCAGGACGTATCTTCAACAGCAACTGGCCAGGTTCGACTGCATCCCCTTCCTTTACATTCAGTTCTATGATCTCGCCAGGTACATCTGGGCTAATAGTTACTTCTACTTGAGGTTGGACATCGCCTGAAGCACTTACTTTCTCTATGATCGTAGATTTCTTCACCGTGGCTGTTTCAACTGTTATGGCAGTGGGCTTGCCAATCCAACCCATGGATTTTCCAATAACAGAAAACAAGACGAGGATGACCACAATGGCCAGCAATATATACAGTAATTTGTTCGACTTTTTTTTCGCCATGATTAGAATGATAAAGGTTTTCCTTGGTAAAAATCTAAAATTTTAGTTTTGAACACATAATCGTATTTGGACTGGATCATTTCTGATTCGGCCACATTGAGGTTAGTTTTTGCCAGATTGTAATCCAAAGCATTGATTACACCTAGGTTGAATTTCTGTTCATTTACTCGGAAAGCTTCTTGTAGAGCCTCTACCTGTTTTTTAGTGGCAGCATAGCGCTGCTGAGCGGCCTGAACGTCAAGATAGGCCTGCTCTATGTTTTGCCTCAACACATTTTTGGTGTTCACTACATCCATAGCTGCCATTTCCTTGTTGATCTTTGCTCTGCTCACAGCACTCTTGGTTTGCCAACCATTGAAAATAGGAATATTCATATCAATGGAAACTCCCCTCCTTAAGTTAAAATCCAACTGATTCCAGTAGGTGTTTTCAGTATATTCTGTAGGAATAGATCTGGTAGATACTACTGTTTGGGTTGGATCGCTGGCCAAATACCCTACAGGCATCTCAATTTCTGTAAAAGAACTTCCTTCTTTAGGAAGCATATCATCTGCTACACTGGAGTATGCAGTACCTAAAAAACCACTGGCCGAAATGCTCGGGGACCTACTGCCCTGAGCAATGGCAACATCGTATTCTGCACTTTCTACCCTAGCTTCGGCCGCTTTTACGTCGGGTTGTAGGGCAACAGCAGTGTTGTATATTTCAGATAGAGGTGCAATCATCCCGCCTTCATCAGGCGACTCTACTTCGGGCACAACAATATCCATCTCCTCCTGTGCAGGCAACTGCATCAACTGCTTCAAATTAAGTGTAGCAATGGCAATATTATTCTTTGCATTGATGATCTGCAATTCGTCGTTGGCCCTCTGCGCTTGTATCTCCAAGAGATTAGATTCTGGCAACGAACCTGCTTCCACCAACCTGGCAGTTCGCTCCACCTGCATGTCTGTTGTCACCAATCTTATTTCTGCATTTTCAAGCAGTTCATGATTGAGCAAAATGTTCATATAAGCAGTGATCACCTGCAACGTCACATCATTCTGAATATCTTCTGCAGTATATTTACTGGCATCTAACAGCACCTTGTTTCGCTTTATGGTATTGACCTTTTGAAAGCCATTGAAAAGGGTAATAGAACTTGAAAGCGAAACATTATGTGAGCTTACCGGCTGGTCTACTATGATGTTGGTAAAAGGGTTGACAGACCGACCCACATTGTGGCTATAGCTGGTATTAGCATTTAAATTGGGTAATAGATTAGCTTTGGATTGGGCAAGGGTGACTTCTTCCACTTTTGTATTGAGATGCCCCTGCTTTACCTGCATATTATTCCGAATGGCATAATCTACACACTCTTGCAGCGACCACGCTTTGACCGGCACATCGCTTTGGCCTTTTGCGATTGTGCAGATCACCATAGCTGCAAAAAACAAAAGGCAGTTCTTCCTAAACATTTCTCTTATCATTATGATTTTAAACTCCTTTATTTATTTCCAAAAAATCAATGCTTGTAGATTGAGTATAGACCTCATCTGCCCAAAGAACCATCAAGCCACTTGTAGCAATGATGGCATCTTTCACAATTGCTCAATATTAGTTATTATTTTAGTACATTGAAAAAAAATATTTACAAATGGTCAAATACTTATATGAATCTAAAAAGTATAGAAAAAGGCCCTACTTTCTTTTTGCTTCCTTAATTTTTCAACCTGATCTATTTTAACTGTTGATATGGATGTCATTTACAATGATCAATTGATTACATCTGAGGAGGTTCCACTAAGTTTCGATGACAGGAGCTTTCAATATGGCGATGGATTATTTGAAACGATTATGTACAAAGAAGGGAAAGTTCGATTCTTTGATTTACATATGGACCGCCTAGCAAAAGGTCTTCAAGCATTATCTATAGCATTTCCTGTAATATTTTCTGAGAAGAATTTTCAAGAACGACTGCAACAACTTGCCACTTTAAACGGACATTCCAAAAATGCGCGAATAAAGATCCAAGTATGGAGAAAATCAGGAGGGCTGTATACACCGCTCAACAATGAAGCCAATGTCCTTGTTACGGTGGCCCAGCCTAAAGAAAGGCCAAGGATTATCCACCATGCAGCCGTATCGAAAAAAATAAAGCTTTCCTATTCAGCCTACTCAACTTTCAAAACTTCCAATAGCTTGCCCTATATATTGGCGGGAATAGAAATGAAAGAAAGAAATTTGAACGAAATAATTCTTACAGACACTGCCGGCAACATTTCCGAATGCTCATCAAGCAATATCTTTTGGATCAAGGAAGGTCAGCTTTACACCCCATCGCTTTCCACTGGATGTATTAGTGGCATTATGCGTAGGCATATTATAAAACAAGCTGTTGCCGAAGGAAGACAAATAAATGAAGTTGAGGAGCCAGTTGACATTTTAGAATTTGCAGAAAATGTGTTTTGCTGCAATGTCACAGGAGTTTATGCCTTTGAAAGAATTGATGCAATAAAGTTCGATACAGACTTACCTGAGTATATTAATCGATGGACGATATAATACCTTTATATTAGCTATTCGCCCTATTGACTTTTCGCATAAGATAGTCGTGTCCTAAAAACTCTGAGCAAGTAACCATAGCGCCGATGGTGACACCTAATACCCCATGCATGTTTAGGTTTTGACCTGTTAGAAATAAGTTAGGCACTTTGGTGCGTGCAGAAACAAACGACCGCAAAGGGTCTTTATAGTTTTTGATAATACCATACAAAGAACCATCTGTAGTGCCGATATAATCTCGATATGTCAACGGAGTGGAAGTATAGTAACTGGCTATATTATGTCTCAATCCAGGGAACTGCGCCTCCAACTTATCAATCAGTATTTCAGCTTTCTCTAATTTAAACGCTTCGTAGCCCTCTCCTCTATCACCTTCATTGGAAACCACATTGTAACTATCGGCCCATTGCTCCATTTCGTGAAAATGCATGTATGTCATGGCCGTTAAAGTGCGCGCATATTCATTCTCTTTGGCCGAGGCATTAGTAAATACGGCATAGTTTCTTGGCCAATCATCTTTATATCCTGTACCAGCCCATACATCATGGTCCAGAAAGCGATAATAATTGCAATTGAAGTAAGGCATTGAATCCTTTTTCAAAACAATGTATAAGATAAACACCGATACAGAGTTGTCAAGCGTCTGAATGCGTTTGCGGTACGCGTTTCTGATTTTGCCTTCTTCTACCATGTTCAATGTTGCCGCTGGATGCACATTCGATATAAAATGCTTCCCCTCAAAATGTCTCCCATCTTCTAGCTGAGCGTACAGAATTCGGTCATCTTTAAAAATGAATTTTTCAACTTTGGCATGTTTAATAACCTTGCCACCATTCTGAAGAATCTTTTTCGTCAACAATCTTGCTATCTGAGACCCTCCGTCCACACATCTGTAGGCACTTTCGATATAAGAGTTGATGATAAGCGCATGCGTGTAGAGCGGACTTTTATCTCCTTCACCAGCATATAGTGCATTGGTGCCGGCCAGTACTGCTCTCAATTTTTCATTAGAAGTGCACGATGCTATGAAATCTTTTGCGTTTACGTCATGGTATGCAACATTGCTCCAATCGCCTGTAGTAGGTTTCATATTGTACATTCCAAAAGCTCCGCACACTTCTCGTATTTTGTCACAATATTTTATGATTCCTTGCCGCTCTTCAGGAAAATAGCCTGACATGATCTCGATAAAGTTGTCATATCCTTGGCCGTATCGGTACTCATTTTCATCTCCTTCAAACGATATGATATCAAAGCCGTCCATATCAAGTTTTTTAAGCTTTAAATCGTCCATAATGCCCAAGTACTGAAAATACTGGTGGAGATTCTGTCCCTTATCCAATCCTCCTATATAATGGATGCCTGTATCGAATATTTCCTTGTCCCTAGCAAAAGTCTGGAGACTCCCTCCTATTTGCTTGTTTTTTTCCAAAACAAGCACATTGTATCCTTCACCGCTAAGAATAGCGCCGCATTCTAAACCACCAAGACCACTCCCCACAATCACAATATCATATTTTTCCATAGTATGCTACCCTCGCTTTTCAAGAATAAAAATCACGTTAGAAGTAAATTTAGCGTTATCAAGAATAGTCAATTTTAGTTGATTTTCTGCTGCAAAATCTTCAATCATTTTTCCTGAAATAAAATTCAATGGATTTTTTGTCTTATTAAAGCCAGATCTAGTAGAATAAGTCTCGGTCAGTTTCGTGCCTTTGTGCTTTTTACGTTTATCGCTATCACCATCCCTTATGATTATTTTTCCCCCTTGATTCAAATTGGCGACTACTTTATCCAATAGTACCTTTTGCTCTTCTTTGAGTAGGTAGTGCAGCATATCGCTTATTATGAATATGTCGGCCGGTGCGAATACGTAATTGACTACATCATGACATTCAAATTTGAGGTTAGAGGGGATGACAGGGCACTCCTTTGCTATCTCAATTTTATCCTCATCATAATCGATACCTAAAATGTTTCTCCCATTGCTGCTTAAAGCCAACGAATAAGACAGCAAGCCAAAACCACACCCTACATCTACAATAGTAGCTTGGCGAGGAACCCAGTGATGAAATGACTCATAAGCCCCATCGAGGCGATATTTAATCCTTAAATACCATTCTAAAACAGGACCTTTGTATATATAATTTTTAAGAATAATTTCTTTGAAAAAAGTCGGGGTTTCCAACATTTCTCGCAGTTGTTGATATTCTTTCTTGAATTGCTGACTCACGCTTTTTGTCGTAACAGAGTAGGTCTCTGCTTTGAAGCTTTCATAACGAATACGAGGTAAAAATTTGATCGTTACCTTACCGCTCTTCAAATAAAAAGGGTCTCGCTGGGGCATAGTATAATTGGTGCCATGTAATAAAATCGGTTGGATGTCCAACTGAAAATGATGTGCCAAATAAAAAGCTCCTTTGTGGAAGCGGCTAAGCTCAAAAGACTCAGATCTTTTACCCTCCGGAAAGATGATAATGGAAAATCCATCATCTAACTTGGCTTTTATACTCTCCAACTGCCCTTCTAGCCCCTTGGCAGAAAGGACGAAATCTGCATATTGTACGATTTTTCCAAAGAACGGAGAATTATACACCCAGTCATTCGTAACCATAATTACTTTTGGGTGAAACATCAAGAGCAAGACGATATCCAAAAATGAATGATGGTTGGCGATGATCACAGCAGGCTTATCAAAATCAGCATTCTCCTTATCGACAATGCTCTTTTTTACGTTGGCCATGGTAAATACTAGCGAACGGCAGAACCACATCATCACCCAATGATAAATATTTTTCCGACGTGACTTCGATCCTAAAGGCAATGCCAACACATAACGTAGTACCGTAAGCAAAATACACCCTATCAGAAAATATGAAAATGCAAAAACAGAAAGCAGTATTGTTATAATAGTATAAGGCACCCCCCCCTTCTTTTTTCTATCGGATATCAGCAGTTTATATAGAATAGGTTGGACAGTAAATGTGATGAATATTACCGAAGATATACCAATAATAGCCAATGACGCTATAGACTTCAATGCAGGGTGATCGGCAAAAATCAATACCCCTAAGCTCAACAGGGTAGTGATCGCCGATAAAAGGATACTCTTTCGATATGAGCCAAGATTCCTTCTTCCCCGGACATAACCTTGCTTGTGTCCTTGCATGGAGAAAATGCTAAAATCTATGCCCAGCCCAAATACAAATGTGCATACAATGATATTCACAATATTGAACTGGATCCCGCACAGCCCCATCAAACCTAAAATCCATAACCAACTTAGTAATATTGGAGCAAACACTATCAAGGCTAACTCTATCCTTCCATAATGAATAAAGATGAGAAGGAAAACGGCGACCAACGACAAATTGACAAGCTGATTGAAGTCTTCTTGCAATAACTTGACAAGATGTGTAGTAAGATAGCCCATATCAAAAACCAGCGGGCCTTCGAGTCGTGATAGTTTACGCAGCACTTCGCTCTTGTGAACCTGATCCGTTTTGATGGTAGAAATCAATGACACCTGACCTTCCTCTTCAATAATAAACTCCTCACCCACCACATCTAGCATTGTTTTGGCATCGACTTCGTTCAAGTGTCCATAATTTTGCTTTAGCATCATTGCAAAAGCATGAAAACCATCAGGACGGAAGCCTTTCTCCACAGCCTTTTGCCCAAATTTCTGCAGTAGGCTATCTACATTCTTATCTTTCCAATATTGGTTCCATTGGTCGACCCGTGCTTGTTGTACAGAAGGTGCTGGCAGAAAATCATTCACTAAAGTATAGCTGAAGATCTCTCCTGCCTCTTGCAAATCTTGCAAAGCTTGCTTTGCAACCAGCTCTTGTTCTAGTGCCTCCCATAATGTTGCCCCTGTGCTGATCAAATACACATTGTTGGCAGAATAGGTAGAAATTTCATTAAGGTTTTTCTCATATCGAGCTAAGTTTTCAGGCATATAGCTTAACCGCAGCATATTTTCTTCAAAACCGTAATTTTTCCAAGTAAACAAGCTTACTGCTGACAATATGACAAATGCTCCCAAAGACCATTTTGCTTTGTGATAAGGATATTGTGCTGCTCTAGTGACCAGCCTCTCAATGAAGTTTTCCTTATTGGAGAGGTCATCTACAGAATACTTTCCGACCACAAAAAATGGAAAAACGGTGAGGGTATATACAGATGCTACGAGGACACTTATGCCTGCAAATATGCCAAGGTCTGCCAGCGCATTGGACCGTATAAAAAGTAAAGAAAAAAAAGCGCAAGCAGTAGTGGCGCTGCTCATAAGCAAAGGCATTGTCAAATCCTTGAACAGCACCGAAACATTGCGTTGATCTTTATAATGAGTGGCAAAGTGTAACGCATAATCGATGGTAATCCCCAACAGTACTGCCCCTACACCTAAAGAAATCACCGAAACGCTTGTCTTTATCAAGGCCAAGCAGGCTAATGCGACCGTGGCACCAAACAATCCCGGAGTAACCGCGATAAAGAACATCCGAATACGTCTATAAAACAAGGTAATAAACAAAAACAGCGCTAACAGTGCGAGGCTCACCGTAAGTATTATATCTTGCTTTATCTGTCCCGCATTTGCAACTGCGACGGCCATTTGCCCAAAATACTCTATATTAATAGACGGTTCGTGATATTGGAATTCAGAGATCAACGCATTCATGCCATCTATCAAAATGCCATTGTTGGCAGTTTCATTAGCAGAATACGCAAGTCCTAAAAAGAAGATCAGATGACGACGGTCCTTTGTGAGAAGATGGTTTTGATATAATTCAAAATTATCGTCTACTTGTAGCTTTCGGGTGTTCTCCAAAGGTATGCCCAAAAAACCAAAAGGATCTTTCACCAACATCTTACGGGCAAATACGCTTACCGGAGAGATCAAAGTCTTGTAGCTGTTTTCGATCGTCCGGTTGATGCCATCTTCGGAAGTACGCATTTCTATTTCTTCGTAATCCTCAAGAGATAGGTACAAAGGCAAATGCTGGCCATAGAAATCATACAGCTGTTGTAACTGGGTGTCTGGGAAAGCTAGCTTCACATCTCCCACCAAATCTGGATACGCACTACTGATACTATCCACAAAACGGTGACTGATATCGATGAGTGCCTGCGGGTCGGAAGAGGCTGTATCATTAAAATAAACGTGCACTACCAACCTGCTGTTCATTTTGAACCCGTCCAGCACTTTATTGATTTGGTGGATGTTCTCGTCTTGTGGGACAAGATTAATAATGTTTTCTTCTAAGCGTATTTTTGAAGCGAAAAACAAGGAGGTTCCCAATAAAGAGATCAGTGCCGCAATAGAAAGGAATTTATGTCTTTTTATGAAGACATGAAGACGGTAAAAAACATTCGTCATGAAGATATCAAAAGCTAAGCATAATGAGGGAATTAGTACAAATATAAAGAGATTTTAGCATAATTAAAGGCGAGGCATGCCCTACCTCTACGCCTTAATCACGTTGGCCAAAGCCTTTACGGCACGCTCATGTTTCGTTACAAAAGGGTTACTTTCATCCCAAACATAGCCTGCCAGTACAGAACATATTTGACTTTTCAGCTCCGGATTGTGATTAGGTGCAAACAAGATTTTCTGCAATGTGCCATCATACCATGTACTCACAAAGGTCCTGAAAACATCCACTCCCCGTTTAATATATTCAGAATACTCTTCTTCCCAGTTTACCTTTTCACCTTTAAGCTCTTTAGCAATAAGTTCGGCCGCTACAGCCCCAGATTCAGTCGCTAGGGTCACGCCAGAAGAAAAAACAGGATCGAGAAATTCCGTGCTATTGCCAGTCAGCACATAGCCCTTACCATAAAACTGCTTTACAGTAGAAGAGTATCCCATGATCTTTCTTGGTTCAAACTTGCGGTCATCGATTGTAAACCTGCCCTTGATCCAAGGTACTTCTTGCAACCACTGGGCATACTGCTCCTCCAATGTTCCGTCAAATTTTTCTATGATCTCCGGATTGCCCACAAGCCCCACTGAAGTTGTCCCATCAGAAAATGGTATCACCCACATCCATACATCTTGTGTATACACCACAATGGTGATCCTATTGCCATCATAGCCTTGTGGTCTTTTATCATCCTGCAAATGACAAAAGAAAGACATCCTCATAGGAAAGTTAGAAGGTAGGTCGAGGTCTAGCAGACGCGGTAGCACCCTACCATAGCCACTTGAATCCACAATATATTTGGCTTTTACAGTATACGCTTGTCCATTCCCCTTTTCCACTTTTGTCTCAGAACTGCCATCAGAGTGAAACTTCACGGCAGTCACTGCGGCATCGTAATCTATTGGCACCCCCTTTCTTTCAGTCTCTTTTGCCAATAGGTGATCAAAGTCTGCTCGTTTCACTTGCCACGTCCAACTCCATCCCTTGCTATATTGGTTTGAAAAGTCAAAATCACATATGACATTATCCCTGACAAATTTTGCCCCAAATTTCCGCTGAAAATCTCCTTCCTTTACGGACTCCAACAGACCTGCTCGCTCCAGGTTATCCATACACCGAGGAAGTAAACTTTCTCCGATAACAAACCTAGGAAACACCTGCTTTTCAACGATACACACATCCAGCCCACTGTTTTTAAGGATCGAAGCGGCCACTGTACCAGAAGGTCCCGCACCGATCACCAAAACATCAACCTCACGTACTTCTTCTTTAAGTTCTAGCATTAGATTATCTGTAAAAGCTTTGGGCCGTAAATTATCCAATATATTTCATAAAAGAAAAAATGCTCAGCGACCTAGGCTTAATAAAAAGAAAATTGATGCTAAGTAATAAATGAACCGAAAAAGATCTTTATTTTTTTTGTTAATAATATGTTTATGTCTTGCTTTGCATAGCCTAATATTATCCTGCACATTAGGTTTCATAATCCGATTGATTACAATCATTCAAATTGATTTTGCTTCTCTGGAGCTTGCCGATATCGAAAAAGTGATTTTTGGGGATGATGTCGAAATCTCTGATATATCAAAAAGGCGAGTCGACGATAGTTTCGATTTTCTGAAAGATTTCTCTAAAAATAAGATCATATACGGCATAAATACGGGATTTGGCCCTATGGCCCAATACAAGATCGAAGAGGAGGAGCAAATAGCACTTCAATACAACCTCATTAGAAGCCATGCTTCTGGTTCGGGAGCGCCCCTTGACGACATTTATGTCCGTGCGTCTATGCTTGCACGACTCAATACACTTTCCCTTGGGTATTCCGGGGTGAATCGCTCGGCTTTGGAGGTCTTGATACAACTGATCAATCATGAAGTAACGCCACTTATATTTGAACATGGAGGTGTAGGAGCGAGCGGAGATTTGGTACAGTTGGCACATCTTGCATTGGTCATGATCGGAGAAGGACAGGTAAAATATCAAGGAAAATTTGCCCCCACCAAACATGTTTTCCAAAAGTTGGGGATAAAGCCCATGGAAATAAAGATCCGTGAAGGGCTGGCCGTAATGAACGGCACGAGCGTCATGACAGGGATTGGCATTGTGAACACGCATTATGCACAAAAAGCAATAGAATGGAGCATTATGGCTTCTGTCATGATTTGCGAGATGGTAGACTCGTATGACGACTACTTTTCCGAAGAGCTTAATAGCTCGAAAAGGCATAAAGGGCAGCAGCAAGTGGCAGCAAGCATAAAAAAATGCCTCGACAAAAGCCAGTACACAAAAAAAAGAGAGCAACAGCTCTATACCACACGGCGAGATGAGCCGGTATTTACCGAAAAGGTTCAAGAATATTATTCTATCCGATGTGTGCCCCAGATCGTCGGGGCAATTCTAGAGACCGTCCAGCAATGTCAAAAGCTACTGATAGAAGAAGTTAACTCTGCCAACGATAACCCTATCGTGGACGTGAATGCAAAAAATGTCTACCATGGTGGGAATTTCCATGGTGATTACGTTTCCTTTGAGATGGACAAGCTGAAGATTGCGATCACCAAGCTTTCGATGTTGGCTGAGCGACAAATCAACTTCTTGATGAATCCTAATCTCAACGGCATCCTCCCTCCTTTTGTAAACCTGGGCAAGTTGGGGTATAACTTTGGCATGCAAGGCGTGCAGTTTACCGCCACTTCTACCACAGCAGAGAATCAGATGCTTTCCAACCCGATGTACGTCCACAGCATTCCTAATAACAACGACAACCAAGACATCGTGAGCATGGGCACCAATGCGGCACTAAGTGCTAAGAAAGTTATCGACAATACCTTTGAGGTTTTGGCTATAGAAATGATCTCTATCATACAAGCACTAGATTACTTGAAAAAAACAGATGGTTTATCAACGGAATCCAAGTTAGCTTACCAAAAATTAAGAGATTTGGTACCCGTTTTTGTGAAAGATTATCCTTTGTACGAGGATCAAAAGAAAATAAGGCAATATATGATGGACAACTCTCCTTTAACGATATGAAGTACTTTAATGGATAGGATTGCTATTGACATCGAAAGTGCACAAGCACGCAAAGTGCCCTAGTAAAAAGAGAATAAGTTTTCATATGTTAACTTTCATGATTTCTAAATTAGAATAATCCATAAATTTTATATTTTCGCAGAACTTTGGAAATGAAATTTGCATTAGTAACAGGAGGATCGAGAGGCATTGGCCGGGCTATTTGTGTGAAATTAGCAGCACAGGGGTATAATATATTAATCAATTATGTTTCCAATGAGCAAGCTGCCCAAACAACCTTGGCCGAAGTAAAAGCTCTTGGCGTCAAAGCAGAACTCATCCGATTTGATGTAACAGATAGGGAAGCCGTGCGTTCCGCGCTCACCTCGTGGTATGCCCAGCATGCAGAAGATGCAATAGAAATCTTGGTAAACAACTCGGGGATAAGGCAAGACAATCTCATGATATGGATGCAAGATGATGAGTGGGACAAGGTAATTGAGACCAGTTTGGGAGGGTTCTACAATGTCACCAAACAGGTTATTTCTGAAATGATAAAGGGAAAGTATGGAAGAATAATCAATATTGTGTCTCTTTCTGGACTGAAAGGGCTACCTGGGCAAACCAACTATTCTGCAGCCAAAGCAGCAGTTATAGGCGCTACAAAGGCACTGAGTCAAGAGGTAGGCAGACGTGGCATTACGGTAAACGCCGTGGCGCCCGGTTTTATAAAAACAGAAATGACAGAAGAACTTGACGAAAATCAACTAAAAGTCAATATTCCCTTAAGGCGTTTTGGCACACCAGAAGAAGTAGCCGCTTTGGTAGGCTTCCTAGCCTCACCCGATGCCGCATACATCACAGGCGAAATTATCTCCATCAATGGGGGTTTATATTCATAAAAACTATTTTATTTGTAATAAAGCTAGAAAAATCAACTAAAGAATAAGCGATATCCAATCTGACTTAAGAAGTAAAAGTTGATTGAAGTCGCTAATTATACGGAGAAAAAATTGAGGATGAATAGAGTTGTGATCACCGGAATGGGAATATATTCCTGTATAGGACAGGACCTTGAAACAGTCAAGGCGTCTTTATATAAGGGACTTTCCGGCATTGGCACAGAAGATATAAGAAAAGAACTTGGCTTCCGGTCGTCTCTGACAGGGATTGTACCAAAGCCTTCTTTAAAAGAACTGCTCACACGCAGACAAAGAGTGGGCCTCGCCGACCAGGGCGAATATGCTTATATGGCCACCTTGGAAGCCCTTAAGAACGCCCAAATGGATGAAGACTTATTGGCAAGAGAAGAGGTAGGTATTATATACGGCAACGACAGTTCTGCCAAGCCCTCCATCGAGGCTTTTGAACAATTAAAACTTAAGAAGGATACTTCGTTAATCGGCAGTGGCTCTATCTTTCAATCTATGAACTCCACGGTCACCATGAATTTGGCAACCATTTTCAAATTGAAAGGGATCAACTTTACCGTAAGTGCAGCCTGTGCCAGTGGCTCTCATGCAATAGGGACAGCTTATTTGATGATCAAGAGCGGACTGCAAGAAAAAATCATCTGCGGTGGTGCACAGGAAATCAACTACCACTCTATGGGAAGTTTTGACGGACTTGGCACATTTTCTATCAATGAAGCGGACCCTACGAAGGCATCAAGGCCCTTTGACCGTGACCGGGATGGGCTTATTCCTAGTGGAGGAGCAGCTACACTGATTATCGAAAGCTACGAATCTGCAAAAAAAAGGAATGCAAAGATACTAGGTGAAATCATAGGCTACGGGTTTTCGTCCAATGGCGACCATATTTCTGCCCCCAATGTGGAAGGCCCTACAAAATCTTTGGAAATGGCCTTAAAGCAGGCCAACCTTATGCCGAAAGACATCCCCTATATCAATGCGCACGCCACTTCTACTGTTGCAGGGGACCTTAATGAAGGCAAGGCTATCTTGAGGGTCTTTGGCGAAAGAAAGCCTTTTGTAAGCTCTACTAAATCAATGACAGGTCACGAAATGTGGATGGCAGGCGCAAGCGAAATATTGTATTCTTTGCTGATGATGCATAATGGGTTTATTGCTCCCAATATCAACTTAGAAAATCCTGAAGAGGAACTAAAAAGCATTAACTTTGCATACGAAACAATAGAAAAAGAATTTGATGTTTTCCTTTCCAACTCATTCGGGTTTGGAGGAACAAATTCGTCTTTGATAGTAAGAAAAATTTAGATTGATTTAGAAAATGAGCTTGGTTATGACGAATGAAGATATAGTAAAACGGATCAATGGTTTTTTGGTAGAGGAATTTGAGGTGGATCCTAAGGATATCCAGCCAGAATCAAACCTGAAAGAAACCCTTCAACTTGATAGCTTAGATTATGTAGACTTGGTGGTAGAAATCGAAAGCAATTTTGGATTTAAAGTAAGACCTGAGGACTTCCAACATATCAATTCGTTCCAAGATTTCTATACCTATATAATCCAAAAAGTAGAAAACAAATAATGTCTTCATGGCAGGGCAAAACACGTGGCGGACTCTTAGGCTATAAAATATTCGTCTTCCTTTTAAGGACTTCGGGATTGAAAGCTGCGTATGCTCTACTGCGCTTTGTAGCGGCTTATTTCGTGATTTTTGCTCCTTCTGCCACTGCCAATATTTATCGGTATTTTAGGGAGATTCATTCTTATGGCAGACTAAAAGCCATAGGCTCTGTTTATAAAAACTTCTATGTCTTCGGCCAGACCTTAATCGACAAAGTGGCCATTATGGCTGGGATCAAAAATAGCTTTACCTATACTTTTGAAGGAGAAAGTAACCTCCTCCGGCTCAATGAGCTCAACCAGGGAGGAATTTTGATCAGCGCCCATCTCGGCAACTGGGAAATAGCCGGCTTCTTGCTCAAGAGAATCAATATGAGCATCAACATTGTGATGTTCGAAGAAGAGCACGAAAAGATTAAGGAATACTTAGGAAAAGTAACACATGCCAACCCGATAAAGGTTATCCCCATCAAACAAGATCTTTCCCATATCTTTCAGATCAACAATGCGCTGAGAAACAAGGAAATTATCTGCATGCATGGCGATCGTTTTGTTGCAGGCAGCAGAATACATTCCATGCCATTCATGGGAAAGAAAGCTTACTTTCCTTTAGGACCATTTACAATGGCAGCTAAACTCAAAGTGCCTTATACATTTGTATATGCTCTAAAAGAAAGGAACAACCATTATCATCTATCGGCAACAACTTTAGCTGTAGATCAAAACGTTCATTATCAGGATATTTTAGACCTATACGTCGTGTCATTGGAAGAAAAATTAAAGCAATATCCTTTGCAATGGTTTAATTATTACGATTTTTGGAGTGAAAATTTAAAAGGAGGAATATATGTACAAAACGGCGATGAGTAAAACACCACTCAAAACAGGCGAGGCATTATATGGATACATTCCCCAACGTCCACCTTTTGTGATGGTAGACAAAATGCTCGAGAAAGGGGATAATTATCTTATTTCGGGTTTTTATATCGAAACGTCTAATGTGCTGTGTGAAGATGGAAAATTCAAAGAAGGAGGGCTGGTAGAGAATATTGCCCAAACAGCAGCCTTGTTTGCAGGGACAAAATTTGTGGATCAAGGAAAAGAAATCCCAGTGGGCTATATCGCGGGGATAAAGGATCTGTTCATTCATAAGCTACCTGCGGCAGGAGAGCATATTGTCACAAAAACTACCCTTACACACGAACTGATGAATATCCAAATAGTAACTGGGGAGATTTTTAATCAAGAAGACGAGAAAATTGCCGAATGTGAATTAAGAATCTTCATTAAGGAAGCATCGTAATGCTGGTAAATACTACAGAAATATCCCCTCGCTTTAGCGAAGTCGACAGCATGGGCATTGTTTGGCATGGCCATTATATCCAATATTTTGAGGTGGGAAGGGAAGGCTTTGGAAAAGAATTCGGAATAGGGTATATGGATGTGTATGCACAGGGATTCTTTCTGCCCATTGTTAATATAAACTGTAGTTACAAGAAGCCGATTCCTTATGACAAGCCCTTCTTGATCGAAACCCGATACATCGACTCGCCTGCAGCCAAAATACAATTTGCCTATACCTTAACCTGTACAGACAAAAATGAAATCTATGCTACAGGGAATTCGGAACAAGTCTTTTTGACAAAGGAGCGGGAACTGCATCTGACTGTCCCTCGTTTTTTTGAAGAATGGAAGAAACGCTGTGGCTTAATACTATAAATCTAAGCTTACAATTTTGAAAGTTTATTCAATTGCTGACAACATTATTAGCCCCTTAGGCCTCACTACAGAAGAGAATATTCAAGCTATATTGCAAAAGCAGTCTGGTATTGCCAAGATAACTGATACCAACCTCTACCCTTCTGACTTCTACGGTGCAGGCATCGTCCGACAGAAGATCGATGAAAGATTTGAGCAAGGTGATGTGGCTTATACTTTCTTGGAAAAGCTCTTTATCTTATCCATCTCGTACGTACTAGATGCGGCTCCGGATATCGATAAGAATAGATTGTTATTGATAATCTCCACTACCAAAGGGAACATCGACCTGATAAATGAAAGTAAGTTAGAGGGTGAGGAAAGATTGAACATTCCTCATATGGCAAATATCATCAATCGTCACTTTCAATTACCTCACTCCCCATTAGTAGTGTCTAATGCCTGTATTTCTGGTGTTTCGGCCTTGCTCATAGGAAAGAAACTGATAGAAATGGGCCAATATGACCATGTGTTGGTGGCTGGCGGTGATATTTTGAGCGAATTCACGATCTCGGGGTTTCAATGTCTGAAGGCGATAAGCGAGCAGCCCTGTAGGCCCTATGATGCAGCGCGAACAGGAGTAACGCTGGGCGAAGCATGTGGCACTATACTGTTGAGTAACGACAAAGGCCATTGTCGCCAAAAAGACTCCCTTTCAATATTGGCTGGCGGTGGCCAATCCAATGATGCCAATCATATTTCTGGGCCTTCAAGAACAGGAAAGGGGTTGAAAATTGCTATTGAAAAAGCACTCAAGCAAGCCAATATCGGCCCTGAATCTATAGGATATATCAACGCCCACGGCACCGCTACCCTTTTCAACGACGAAATGGAGGCCATAGCTTTTGATGATCTAGGCATGAACGACACTCCGCTCAATAGTTTAAAGGGCTATTTAGGGCATACCTTAGGTGCCGCAGGTGTTATTGAAACTCTCTTATCCATCCGGCAAGCCAACATGGGACAATTATTTCCTACTATGGGCTATGAAGAAAGGGGCGTATCCCGGCCGATCAATGTCATCAGCGATAGCCTTCGAGCACCATCCTTATCCTATATTATGAAAACTGCCTCGGGATTCGGCGGTTGCAACGCAGCCTTGGTTATTAAGATATAAGATGCCAGACACAAGACACAAGATTTTAGGCAAAGGAAATGGACGTAAGAAATCAGACAAAAAAAAGGCAAGTAGGGCCATAAGGCCTTATGGATCAAAGCAAGGGAAAACCCGCTCCTTTCTAGTCATCCTGTAAGGAACTTGTTGGCTAATAGCAGTAAAGCTGTTTAAGAATGTTTCACGCAACAAGCGCAAAGGAAAACGCAGTGACAAAACAAACCACTATGAACCTTGAACACTTACCTACAAACTCACCTAAAGATCTTGTGCTGACTAGCTGTGAAAATATCCCGCCATACCCTGTTTATTGTCGTAGTAGGATCTGCCGCCACCATTCCGCAATATGGATATAAAATCATGACCTGTTCCCGGGAAACCATCACCATTTTTCTGCTCAAGCTTGCTATATCGCGTAACCGTTCTTCTGATACCTTTTTTCTGTCGCATAGCTCTTCCCAAGAGTTATCTAGGGCATGATAGAAATGAGCTCTAACATCTTGAATCTTCCTTTCAGCTTCATCCAATTTTGTCCGAGCGGCATCATGGCTTTTTAATAGGTTATCACAGCAGGCCAAAAAATGCTGTGCCATTCCCGATGTATTGGCCGCCAAGGTTGCTTCTGCAAATGGGACAAAAGGGTATCGATAAAGAGGATTGTCTAAAGTAGCACGCTCAGGTAATATAACGAAAGACTGATTTTTAGGCACCCACAACTTTTCCACCTCAAAACTATGGCTAGCGGTGGCCTTTAACCCAAAGACCTGCCAGTCCTCGATAATACGAACGTCTTTCACAGCAAAGAAAAAAGACTTTACAAGCGGAAGTCCATTCTCATCTACTATGGGCTTTCCATCTTGCTCTAGGGTACAGTTGGCCGTGAACCAATTATTATGTGGCGCCCCCGTGGCATATCGCCACTTCCCGGTTACCTCATAGCCACCATTTTTTATTATAGCGTTACCAGAGGCCTGCCCACTGCCTCCAAAACAAACCCGAGGATCAAGAAATATGGACGCTGCGATGGACTGATCTAGATAACCTACAAATAGATTGGCTCCTCCACACAAGGTCACCGTCCAACCAAGACTCCCATCGATTTGGGCAAGCTTTTCTTCTAGCCTAACACCCTCGGGAACTGTCAGTTCAAGCCCGCCATATTTTTTAGGTACAAACAACTTGAACCATTTTCGCTCGTAGATAATTGCTAACTGCTCAGAAGTCAACCTCCCCTCCTGCTCTGCTTGACTGGAATAACCCCGTAGATCATTTATCATGCTGTCCGTTAGTCCCCAATCCAATTTCAAATCATTATCCATTTCCATTCTTTTCTAATGCATAATTTTGACGGGAAATGATACGTTTCCACTCAAAAAAGCCCAACAAGGCCACTATAAACAAAAACAGAGTTAACAAGGCATAGAGGTGCAAACCCTTGTATGCCAGCAAGGGAATAGCAAATGCATTGCTGATATTAAGTAATACCCAGTTTTCTATTTTACGTTTTGCCAGAAGCCACATACCCGCCCAAGCCGTAGCACTTACCCATGCATCCCAAATGGGCACTGTGGAATCTGTAAAACGCATCAAAACCATATATAATACCACAAACCCTACTCCCACAATCAATACGGTTACCCACCACTCCTTCTTGTTGGCATAGGTAACTGGAAGAGATGGTTCATTTTTATTTCTCGCCCAATGCGCCCAGCCATAGATACTCATAACTAAATAATATAAATTCAGCATTTGCTCGGCATACAACCCTGCTTCATACAAAACGAATAGTGTAATCAATATACTCGCTATTCCAAAAGGATACAGCAATACCTTGTTGGATTTTGCCAATAGCACTTGCACTACGCCACATAGCACGCCAACCCAATGCAACAATGGTGTGTTGATCAATTCTTCAATCAACTGTTGTATCCATTCCATTAGCTTCATTACATAAGCAAATTAAAGGGTGATTATTCGTCTATTACTTATGGAAGCTCAGTATAGTTTAAAGCGGTAAAAGCAATCCCTACGCCGGCATTATCCGGATCAGGTGCATGGTTGCTTCATTTAAGGCAAACAACAGCAACCATTGGGTATGATCTCAGCTTGCAAAGAAGCACCCCATAAGCAAGGCAAAGTTAGGGCAATTTATCTGAAACCAAAAACAGCAATATCCCCTCTCTACTTATCCCTTTTGATCGATTTCACTTACAAATCCCCAATGAAGCAGTTAATCTTACATCAAGAAGATGCTTTAATAACAACAAAGGTTATCCTCTCCTTTTAAAAACATCGTACATTTTTGATAGTTTTGTATGAATTCCAATTTATATGCCATCCATGTTAAAAAGTAGAAACCTATCAATCAGCTTTGTGGGTTGGGACACTTTTAGCAACTTCAATTTCAACATGTTGTTGATTCTTGGCTTGGCAATATTCAATGTCCTGTACAAAATAAAGATAACACCGGATAAGATTTATTTGGCATCCAACTTATGGAGTCCAACGGTACTATTATTGGCTCCGTTATTATATTTTAGTGTCCGTATAAATGCGGGCCTAAAAACCAAATATATAGGATGGCACTTACTTCCATTTTTTTTCTTTTTAGTATTTTATGGGGTAGCTTTTTACAATAGTGCAAAAAACGTCTATTTATACGAAATGTATCAAAAGGCAAGTTTCGCGCTTCCCCTCTCCTTTCTCGGCTATGTTGTAAGAATCTTGAGAGCGAGAAAAGGATATAAGCCAGCTGACGAGGTTAAATCAGAACTTCTTATATTGATTTTTGTCACATTCTTAATCATAGGCATCGTAACAACCTTAATCTACCTCTGTGATATTTTGGCTATCGATATGGGTATCAATTATCATTTCTTTACGTATGGGCTCTTGTCGATTACCACGATCTTCATCCTCCGATATTTCTTTTGGCCAACAAAAGACAGCCCACGGTCAGCCCCTGCTGGGGTCCCAAGTTATGCAAACTCACTTTTAAGTGATGAAAAAGTCAATACATACCTTCAACAAATCCATCAGTATTTTGAAGCATCAGAAGCCTTCCTACGGCCAGATCTCTCACTAAACATCCTGGCAGAGGAATTGGATATCCCCAAACATTACTTCTCCCAGCTTTTCAATGTGCATATTGGTAAAAGCTTTTATCAGTATGTGGCCGAATACCGAATTGCTTATGCTATTAAGCGTATGCAGGAAGGGGGTATCAAGTTAAAAATCGAATCTTTGGCCTATGAATGTGGTTTTAATTCGAAAACCTCTTTTAATAAATATTTTAAGAGCATTGTAGGCTGTACGCCTATCGAATACCTCAATCAAAAAGATAGTGAAGCACCCGACCAAGTGTCGTCTTTAGTTGATTCCGAATGATTTTTCCTCTTATTGAATTTTTGTTGATTTGTGTTTTCCTAATGACTTTAGGCAACTTCTGGCTTTGGTTCAAACCTATCCATAAGGAAAGGTATTTTTACCAAAAGATTATCATTTACTTGAATATCTATATTAGTATCCATGCATTATATGTCCTAACTATAGAAAGTCTGTTTCCTGAAATCCGTTATTTGGACAAGCTTCCTTTTTCTTTATTATATGGGCCTTTTTTCTGCTTTATCATTTTGGCTCAAAAAAATGACAAGGTATCAAAAAGCACTATTGCAATCCATATAATGCCTTTCTGTTTCCTCTTTTTATGCTACATCGCCATATGGTTCCAAGGAATTCCCTCTGAACTGGTCTTATCATACAGTCGCGCATTGGGCATTTGTTCTTTATTGTCCTTCAGTGGCTACGCTGGCTGGAGCATACATTATGTTACACACTTGAAACATAAGCCTTTCATAAAAAGGCCTTTGTTATTGATAGGATTTATGCTACTTGTATTAATGAGCCTGATCGTACTGGCGTATCTATTATCAGATGGAAAAATAAGCGCAGTTGATTCAGCACGTACATTATTGCGTTCGCTTGTATACAGCTGTATGTTCGGTGCGACTTATTTGATGAACAGCGATTTGAGGCACAAAAAAAAGTTAATAGACAGCAAAATCGAAAATCAAAAACAAGTATTAGAATCAAAATATGAGAAATCGCTTTTGCCTCAAGAACGACTAGACGCCTATGCAAATGCATTGAATGACATAATGAGTCATGACAAGGTCTATCTACACCACGACCTATCGCTTCAGAAGCTTGCCGATCTCATCAATATTCCTCATCATCATCTTACGCAAGTCTTTAATCTAAAACTAGGGACAACCTTTCATGAATATGTAAACAACCTCCGGATCAAGGATGCATGCGATTTACTTTTAGCTCAAAAACATATCCCTATCGAAATAATTGCTCAAAGGTGTGGCTTCAACTCAAAATCATCATTCAATCGCAATTTCAAAGCTTCACAAGGATGTTCCCCCAGTGAATACCGCTCTTCACAGGAGTGATCCGAATCTCTCTTAAGCTGCAAAGAAGCATGTGCTATGTGTCATCCAAGTGGGACGTACGACTTCCCGCTCGGATAATGAACCAATTTATGTGTTTATAGGGAGGTTTGTGCACAATATAGACCACATGACACCTACAAGTTGTCTATATCACTAACCTAACTATAACGATGCTGAGTATTAACCGGATTACGCAGAAGCTACGCCATACTATCCATGACAAAAGGGTCACTGAGAGTACCCGCATTATATTCCGTCATCTCCATGACGTTGGGTCTAACAATATGATGCAAAAGAACCAAGAGCACATCAATAGCTTATTCAATCAGACTGTCATGGGGATCGCTTATCTCGATAAGCATGGGCACATAACGGCTGCCAACCAAGTGTTCCAGGCGTTGATAAAATATACTTTGGATGATTTACAACATATCCCATTGTCGCATATCATCCATCCTGCAGACGCAAATAAAGAGAAGGCCTTGAGAAATGAATTGCTGGAAGGAAAAATAAAAGATTACAGTCTTGAACAACGCTATATCCGTAAAGATGGAGAGCCAATATGGTTAAGCACACACACTTCCTATTTCCAAGAGGCCAAGGCCCCTTCGATAGAAATGGTCATTTTTGCACACGACATTGCTGCCCGTAAACAATTTGAGGAAGATCTGATAGAAACCAACTTCATTAAAAACAAGTTCTTTTCCATTATCGGACATGATCTCCGAAATCCCATTGATTCTATCAAAATCTTGGCCAGCTTTATGGAACATGCACTGGAGAAAAACAACCTCGACTCTGTCAAGGAAATCATTTCTCTGCTCTCTGACCAAGCTGAACACACTCAAAAACTGCTTAACAACCTACTCAAATGGAGCCAAGCACAGACAAACCAAATCTCTTTCGATCCCCATCAACTGAACATCTCCCAGATCATTCTAGAGGGGACACGCGAAACTACACCAATAGCACGGAACAAAAAAATTACGCTAAAACACAACATTGAAAAGGAGATATGGATAGAAGTAGATCCTGAAATGCTGAAAATAATCCTTCGTAATTTGATCACCAACGCAATCAAGTTCAGTTATGCCGAAAGCACCGTATGGATAAAAGTCCACGAAAGGTCCGATGATGTGCTCATCATTGTGGAGGATCACGGAAAAGGAATCCATCCTACCATCTTTGAAAAATTATTTCATCCTGATTCCAAGATTTCCACCAGCGGAACACAAAATGAAAGGGGAACAGGACTAGGCCTATTGCTCTGCAAAGAGTTCGTAGAGTATCATGGGGGCAAAATATGGGCGGAAACCAGCCTCAACAATGGCAGTAAATTCTTATTCACACTGCCTAAACACCAATAACTATTAAACCATAATATTTTAAAGATATACCAGCTCTGGAAAATCAAAATCATTAATTTCTGCTAACATGAAATTTTCAAAAGAACAATTTTCTCCTTTCTTTGAGAGCACAAAAGTAAAAGCTGATAAGCTGATGCTTTATTACTTTATAGGAAACTTCTTGTTTGGTCTATTCCTGGCTTCCTTTTATGATACCTGGGGCTTTGCTTTACTTGTAGGTGGCATCAACTTATTTATTTATTTCTCTGCACGGCTCATATTGCCAAAATCTGCACTATATCAATACATAGGTAGCGGTGTCAGTGCCCTGTTTGTAGCGCAGTTCATTTATCAGATGCATGGCATGTTCGAAATGCACTTCTTTGTATTTGTAGCTTCGCTTGCTTTGGTAGCTTACCACAATTGGAAACTTCAAATCCCTTTGATTGCCATCATAATCGTTCACCATGGTCTGTTTGCGTGGCTTCAATATTCCGGCATGCAAGAAATCTACTTTACCCAGCTGGATTATATGACCCTGCAGACCTTTATTTTCCATGGAGCCCTGGCGGCCTTGATTGTATTCATGAGTGGGTACTGGAGTTATGATTTTAGGACAAAAACAATAGAGTCAGCCAAACTGATTCTAGAACAAGAATATCAACTCAAGAAAAACCAAACAAACATAGCTTTTGCAGAAAAGCTTAGCAAAGGGGAGCTTCATGCTATTTTAGAAGTGGATGAAGTAGGATCCCTAGAAGAAACGATGCTCCAACTACAACGCGAACTGATAAAGTCACGACAAAAAGAAGAGCAAGACAGATTTGTAGCTATCGGAATAGGCGAAATCAACAATATCTTAAGGGATTACTACCAAGATGTTCAAGAACTTTGTGACAAGGTCATTGCCAAAACAGTAAAGTACCTGAATCTTAATCAAGGAGGTCTTTTTATGGTAGAAGGGGAAAATGAAAACGATATCCATTTAACCCTTAAAGCGCATTATGCTTATGACAGAAAGAAATACAGTGAGAAACGAATAGAAATAGGGCAAGGCCTAGTGGGGCAAGCATATCTCGAAAAAGATAAGATTTATAGAACTGAAGTACCTCAAAAATTTTTCAAGATCACTTCAGGGCTGGGCGAAGCTACTCCTACAAGCGTTATCGTCATTCCCCTTATATACAATGAAAAGGTAGAAGGTGTAATGGAACTGGCATCTTTCAGACAACTTCAAGATCATGAGCAGGAGTTCCTGATGAAAGCTGGGGAAAGCATTGCATCTAGCCTAGCGACAGCAAAAAATAACGAACAAACCAAGACCCTTTTGGCCAATACTAGGACACAAACCAACCAGCTTTTGGAGCAAGAAGAAGAAATGCGTCAAAATATGGAAGAGCTAGAGGCAACACAAGAGGAAATGCAACGAAATGAAGCCGAATTGCACAGACAAATAGCGGCATCTCGGCAAATCGAAAAAACGCTGAAACTACAACTTGAAGAGGCCTATGAAAGAGAGCGCTCATTAAAAGAGCAGCTAGAAGCTGGCCTTCAATTCAAGAAAATGAAAAAGGAGCAGATGAAGCATTTAAAGAAAACTTATAAATCGCTAGCAAACCACGAACCCGTAACAACTGCTATCCATTAATTGTAATACAGCGCATGAAATACTTCAGATTCATCCTCGTCACATTTATTTTCTTTCTTGGCCTGACGCTCATTGGAATAATTTTCTGGGAGCAAGAGCTTCAATATACCCAACCTACCCCTGTGCCTAAAGACTATGTGCCTGTAAGCATGAAGGAGCACATTAAGCCCAACATTCCCTTTTTAAAAGAGAACGATAAGCCTAAATTCCTTCATTTTTACAATCCTGACTGTCCTTGTTCACGGTTCAATGTCCCTCACTTTAATTCTTTAATTCGGAAATATCAAAATGCAGTGGATTTTTACGTGGTGGTGAATCTTGATGAACATGTTCTACCAGTAAAAGAAACATTTGGAAATAGCATTCAGGTTATCCATGACACAGAAAAAGAGATTGCTAAGGCATGCGGAGTTTATGCCACCCCACAAGCGGTGATTATCGATCATAATAACAAGCTTTTCTATACAGGAAACTTTAATAAATCACGTTATTGTACCGATCCAGAAACAAATTTTGCGGCCCTTGCTTTAGTGGCTTTACTCAAGCAGGAGCCGGCGCCCGTTATGACTCCACTTGCCACTACGGCCTATGGCTGTGCGCTTGGAAAAAGGAGTTGGTTCAGAACATTAATAGGCCAATAAAAGCCTTATAATCGGCTACCTGATGAAAAATCCTAACAACCCCATTGATTGATAGGAAACATTTAACATCTAATTAACCTTTGATCTGTTACTATTATTAATTGTTCCCGTTATCTTTGGACTAACGTTTTCAAATGGTAAAGCGCTTAAGTAGGATGATCGATACGCACGCACATATATATGTAAAAGAATTCAAAGATGATCTTAATGACGTCATAGAGAAGAGTACCGATATGGGCCTAAAGAAGATCTTGATGCCCAATATCGACAACACGTCAATAGAACCGATGCTAGAAGTAGAGCAAAAGTATCCTCATATCTGTCATGCTATGATGGGTTTGCATCCTTCATCTGTGAAAAAGGGATTTGAGAAACAGTTGTACGAAGTTGAAGAATGGTTAGCTAGAAGAAAGTTTCTAGCTGTGGGCGAAATTGGCATCGACCTCTATTGGGACAAACAGTTTGAAGCCCACCAAAAAGAAGCATTCCAAATCCAGATTCAATGGGCAAAAAAATTGAACATTCCGATAGTAATCCATTGCAGAGAAGCATTTGAAGAAACCATTTCCATAGTAGAGGCATTGCATGAGGATAGCCTGACAGGGGTATTTCACTGTTTTACTGGAAGCATAGAGGAAGCAGAAAGGGTCATAAAGCTTGGGTTTTATCTGGGAATAGGAGGCGTTTCGACTTTTAAAAACGGCGGGTTAGACAAAGTGCTACCACAAGTCGATTTGAACAAAATCGTATTGGAAACCGACAGCCCTTATTTGGCACCAGTGCCCTATAGAGGAAAGAGAAATGAACCCTCCTACCTCCCTCTAATTGCACAACGTATTGCAGATATTAAATCAATCTCTATAGAGGAAGTTAAAAAAGCAACAAGTCAAAACGCAAAAGTACTCTTTAATTTATTTTAATTTAAAAAGTGCTTTTCATATATAAAAAAGAAAGTAAATTGCGTTTCAATCGATACAGTTCTATTACGAAAGCCATTAATAGAAGGAGAATGGGATTGTTAAAAGCAAATGAGACAATGAAATTAAAAAGGGGACATGGGGAGACTACAAATGGTATTTCTCAAAATAAACAATCGATTTCAAATAGAATAGAACCAATGTTGGTGGCGACCTAAAGGAGATTATTTTATTATCCAAATTATATTCTGTACACAAAATCAACAGTAAAGAATCAAGTTGTCCTAGCCATAAATGTCATTAATACATTTTGCCTTAAAAATAGAAGCGAAATTTGCATATAGTAGTTTTTCTTAATTTATTTGTGGAGTTGTACTATCGATGACGAGATCAACGAAGAGAGGTGGCCGAGTGGCTGAAGGCGCACGCCTGGAAAGTGTGTATCCGCCTAACGGTGGATCGAGGGTTCGAATCCCTCTCTCTCTGCTAAAATTTTAAATTTAACTTAATTTATTTTAACGCTGTTTAACCTTTATTTATAGAATTTTAAAACCTAAACTATGAAAAAGTTATTTGCATTTTTAATGCTTACCGTTATGTTGGCATTTTGTTATAGCAATCCATCTCTGGCTCAAGAAGAAGCTGCTGATACTGCTGTGGTTGAAGAGGCACCAGCTGAGGCTGTAGTTGAAGAGACGCCAGCTCCGGTAGCTGCAAATGTGGAAGAAGCTCCTGCTCAAGAACAATCATTCCATCAAGTAATTAAAGAAAAATTTATCGAAGGAGGTTGGGAATGGATGGCGCCTATCTTGCTATGTCTGATCATCGGATTGGCCATTGCCATCGAAAGAATCATTTCATTGAATTTGGCTACTACCAACAATAAAAAACTATTAACAAGAGTAGAGGATGCTTACCAAAGCGGTGGAGTTGATGCTGCTGTTGAGGTGACTAAAAACACAAAAGGCCCTGTTGCTTCAATTTTCACACAAGGTTTGATGCGTTACTCAGAAGGGATCGACATGGTAGAAAAATCTATCATTTCATACGGTTCTGTAGAAATGGGACGTTTGGAAAAAGGATTAGTATGGATTGCACTCTTTATTTCTTTGGCGCCAATGCTTGGTTTTATGGGTACGGTTGTGGGTATGATTCAGGCTTTTGATGCCATTGAAGCTGCAGGAGATATTTCTCCAACGTTGGTTGCTGGAGGTATTAAGGTAGCTCTTTTGACCACTGTAAACGGTCTTATCGTTGCGGTAATCCTGCAGGTGTTCTATAACTACCTAGTGTCTAAAATTGACTCTTTGGTAATTTCTATGGAAGATGCATCCATTTCGCTGGTTGACATGTTAGTACATTATGATTTAGCTAAGAAGCGTGCCTAACTAACATTTTGTAACCATTTTTAAAGAAATGAATTATTATGGATCTATTTGATATAAGTTTATATGCAGCCTACATACTAGTAATTGTTGGTGCATTGGCTGCCCTTCTTTTACCAATTATCAGTTCATTTAGCGACCCGAAACAATTGGTAAAAGGCTTAATGGGCATCGGCATATTGCTGGTCACGTTTTTCGTCGGCTATCTCCTGTCAGGAGATGAAATAACAGCCACGTATATAAGGAATGGCATAGATGCAGCAAATGCCTCTAAGATGATTGGCGGGTCATTAATTGCTATGTATATGTTCTTTGTTGTGGCATTTGGTAGCATAATCGTGACAGAAGTGATTAAATTATTTAAATAATATGGCTAAAAAAAGAAAAAGGCTTAGCGTAGAAATAAATGCTAGCCCGCAGGCTGACATCGCCTTCTTGTTGCTCATATTTTTCTTGGTAACCACCACTATCGCTTCAGATAAGGGCTTGGCTATCCTATTACCTCCTAAGCAGGACAGACCTCAAGAGGAAGTCCCCATGAATCAACGTAATATCTTCAAGGTTCTGATCAACTCACAAAACAGACTACTTGTGGAAGATGAACCATTGAATGATATTAGATTGCTTAGAGGTATGGCAAAGGAGTTCATTACCAATAACGGTAGAAATCCCAACCTTTCTGACAGTCCAGATAAAGCGGTGGTATCACTAAAGACCGATAGGGGAACGAGTTACGAGACCTATATCAATGTCTTGGATGAACTACAAGGTGCATACTATGAGCTGAGGGCCGAAAAAGTAGGCCTCACCTCGGAAGAGTATCGTATGCTTGACTTGAAAGACCCGAGACAAAAGGAATTATATGATAGAGGAAGAGAAGGTCTGCCAATGCAAATTTCTATCGCTGAACCTACAAATATAGGAGGAACCAGATAATGGCAAAATTTAAGAAAAGATCAGAGGCAAGTACCACTATTCCAACATCGTCATTGCCGGATATTATTTTCATGCTTTTGTTCTTCTTCATGGTAACTACTGTGTTAAGAGAAACCGATATCTTGGTAACACAAGATATCCCAAGAGCTGAACAATTGACCAAATTGGAAAGGAAGTCCTTGGTGAGTCATATCTACATTGGACAGCCTAAAAGTGTGGAAAGATATGGTACAGAGCCACGAATACAAGTTAACGATGTATTGGTTACCCCAAAAGACATTGTGCTTTTTGTGAACCAAGAGAAGGACAAACTTTCTGAGGCAGAGCGTGACCAGATTACCATGTCATTGAAAGTTGACAAAAATGCTCACATGGGTGTTATTTCTGATGTACAGCAAGAGCTAAGAGAAGCAAATGCCAGAAAGGTGATGTATTCTACTCCGCAAAAAACGGATATGGACTTTTGACGGTACAATAATAAACAAACAGCGAAATAGCGCTTTCTGTAAAAAAGGGAGCGCTATTGCTGTTTATAAAGGCTAATCATTTAATGAGAGAATGAATTATGCTACATTTGCTTATATCTGGTATCTGTAATCTAAAGTGTGTAGATGCTTTCTCAAACCAATTCCAGCTGCTTTCGTATCCATTCGCTATCATCTGATTGCATTAGTTCCGTTCAAAACTCCAATTTTTCCACTGGAACATCATTGCATCCTCACGTTAATGCCACTTCCCACTTCAATCTTCCAATGAGAAATCTCAACATTTATAATTCAAAATTTAAATCCATTGGTCTTTGCATTAGAAAACATTTAATCGTTTTATGGTGTTTAAGAAACTTTGTGTTATTAATATAGTATCTTGAAAAGTAGTATAAAACAAGAAAGAAAGTCATAGATGGAACAACATATTTACAATCTTGGTGTAATAGGGAATTGCGCATTTTTGGCCCATATCGATAAATCTACTAATATCGCCTGGATGTGCTGGCCAAGATTTGACAGCAGTTTTATTTTCGGGCAACTTCTGGACAAGAAAAAAGGCGGCGAGTTCTCTATTCTACCTGATGACGATGATTATTCCTCTGACCAATATTATATCGAAAATACTAACATTTTAAGAACAGAAATCACCAGCCAAAGTGGCAAATACAGGGTCACCGATGTAGCTCCAAGATTTTTTCAATTCGAGCGATATTTTCGCCCTTTGATGCTGATTAGGAAGATTGAGCCTTTGGAAGGAAACCCTAGAATCAAAGTAACATGTCGTCCAACCTATAATTACGGTCAACATACCCCGGAAAAACGTAGAGGCAGTAGTCATATAGAATTCAGTGGGTACGAAGACCACTTTAGGCTTACTACTGATATTTCTCTTTCCCATATCATGGAAGAAAACTATTTTGTGCTGAATGAGCCTAAATATTTGGTAATGACCTATGGTGTTCCACTGGAAGCTCCTCTAGTAAGTACCGCAGAAGAGTTCTTAAGGCGGACCATCCAATATTGGCGCGGGTGGGTAAAAAGTACTAGTATCACAGACTTTTACCAAACTGCAGTCATTCGCTCGGCGCTAGTCCTGAAGATCCACCAGTATGAAGATACGGGAGCGATCATTGCCGCCGCTACTACTAGCCTCCCTGAATTTCCTGGAAGCGGTAGGAATTGGGACTATCGCTATTGTTGGCTCAGGGATACCTATTACATACTTACTGCTTTCAATAACATCGGCCACTTTGAGGAAATGGAAAAATACTTCCAATACATTGCCAACATCTCTTCTACTACTAAACAAGGCAGGTATCAGCCTCTCTATTCCTTGAGCGGTAAGGAAGACTTGGATGAGCATCTACTAGACTTGGAGGGATATTTAGGCAATACACCAGTACGATTAGGCAACCAAGCTTATACCCACATTCAGAATGATGTATATGGACAAGTGTTGATTTCGTTATTACCCCTGTATAGCGATGAACGCTTCATCCATTCGGAAAGAATCCGTTCTCCTCAACTCATCAACAATACGCTCAACAAGATCCACGAAATTATGGAAGAGCCGGATGCAGGATTGTGGGAGTTCAGAAATTTCAGCCAATACCATTGTTATACTTATCTGTTCCACTGGGCAGGTGCGAAAGCTGGCCACAAAATTGCCCAAAGATTAGGCGACAAGAAAATGGCGCTGCTAGCCGATAAAGTCATGAAAGCCGCCGCCAATAAAATCGAATCGTGCTACATACCTGAGTCACGAGCATACTCCCAAGCAATTGGCAATACAAATATGGATGCCAGCACTTTGCAATTGATCATGATGAATTATCTTGACCCTAACAGCCAAAGAGCACTGGATCACTTGAGCTGGCTAGAACAAGGGCTAAAAACCAAAGAGGGATTATTTTACCGCTATAAGCATGCTGATGATTTTGGCTTGCCAGAATCTACCTTCTTGATATGCGCCTTTTGGTATGTAGAAGCGTTGGCTTGTGTTGGAAAGGTGGATGAAGCCGCAAAAGAATTTGAAAAATTGCTCTCTTATACCAACCACCTAGGACTATTAAGTGAAGACGTACATGCTGAAAGTGGAAGTCAATGGGGCAACTTTCCCCAAGCATATAGCCATGTGGGCCTTGTGAACGCAGCTTTTAAAATCACTAATAAAATGGATCGACCTAATTTTCTGTAAGATAGTGAGGGCCTGCTGAAAAACGCATCAAAAGAGCTTGTTGAACTTAAATTGCCTTGGTTTGCCTATTTCACTGTTGTACTTTTTCAGCAAGCCCCAATTAGTGGATTAAAAATTGAATTGGAGAATAGTTGAATGGATGAGTGAGAAAATAGTCTTTCCTTGCTATTAATGTCTACTTCCTCAGGAGTACAATTATTAATTGCCCTAGTTCCCTCCTATCTCAAAACTTATGTCTTTCGTTTAGGCTTTTTGTTTTTCTGTATTGGCCAACATTTGCAGCAAATTCATAACTTCTACATGAGACTGAATAGAGAGCCTAGCCGCAGAGTTACCAAGCCCCACTTTTATTGTTACAGCAGTTTTTGGCATGGCAAGAAAGGTATCTTCATCAGTCCAATCATCGCCTATGGCCATAACAAAGTCTGTTTTATATTTTTCCAACCACCGGCTAGCGGCCCTGCCCTTGCTAACTTCTACATTTTTCACCTCAACACTCATGTCGCCCTCTATCACTTGTAACCCATTGTTTGTAGCGAGATAGCTTAAGTGGCCTGCTAACTCTCTTGAGCGGAGTTCGCCTAATCCCGCTTCTACCTTCCTAAAGTGCCATACCAAGGAATAGTCCTTCTCCTCTATAAAAGAACCGGGAGTTCTATCGACATATTGTTCCATCACATGCCTCATCTCATCCTTCCAGTGATTTTGCAGCTTTGTTATCGTGTACCACCCCCTATCTTGATCTTTGAGCCAAACACCATGCTCGCCTATTATGTCCACATTATAACTTCCAAGCCATTTTTCAAGTATGTTTTTATCCCTACCGCTTATGATCACGAGCTTATTCTTCTCGTCTTGGGTAAAGCCTTGCAATATCCTCTTAAGCTTGATATCGGGCTTAGATAGTGCCGGATCACTCGTAAATGGTGCAAGCGTACCGTCATAGTCCAAAAATAACAGCCTGCTAGAAGCTTGCTCATATTGGTTAATGATCTGTTGCATCATTTTATTGTCCACTCTTTTTGTGGCCATTGTTACCTGAAACTTCTTGATGTCTTCCAGCCTATCCATAAATAAGCTCACCCAATGATGGACATTATATCGTTTCAGCGATCTTTGCATGATCGTATTACGTCTTACCTGTTCGCTTACCGGCATCGTAAGGGCATGGTACATCGCCTCAACCAATGCATTCACATCATTTGGATTGATCAGAATTGCATCAGAAAGCTCTCTAGAAGCCCCTGCCATTTCGCTTAATACGAGTACCCCTTTCTTATCAGTTTTACTTGCGATATACTCCTTGCAAACCAAGTTCATACCATCTCTCATAGGCGTTACCAAGGCTACATCTGCCATACAATAAAAGGCAGACAAGGCCTCCAAAGAAAATGACCGGTAGAAGTAATGAATCGGGGTCCAGTTGATTCTACCATAACTACCATTTATCCTCCCTACCATTTCATCTATGGCCTCTTTCAGTTCTTTGTATTTCTCCACCTGATCCCTAGAAGGCACTACCACCATGAGTAAAGAGACCTTTTCCCTATACTCTTTATACTTTTCAAGAAAAAGTTCAAATGCGTGCAACCTTTGGGTTATGCCCTTAGAATAATCAAGTCTATCAATAGATAACATCAGCTTTTGATAGCCCAAAGAAGAATGAAAAACAGCCATTTTATCCTTAGTTTCTTGCGATTGGGCTTTGTTAGCATACTTCTCATAATCAATCCCCATTGGAAAGCTGTCTACAGAAATCCGGCGGCCTTCAAACTCTAGATGACCATGCGACGAATTTACGCCAACAATTCTGTTCACTGAACTCAAAAAGTGGCGCATATCATCATATGTGTGAAACCCAATGAGATCGGCACCAAGCATCCCTGTTGCTAATTCCTTTCTCCATGGAAGCAAGCGGAAAATCTCAAAAGAAGGGAAAGGGATATGTTGAAAAAAACCGATACTGATACTAGGAAGCTTTTTTCGGATCATCTGCGGCACCAATAATAGCTGGTAGTCGTGCACCCAGATAATGTCACCTGGCTCTGCAAGTTTAATAGCTTCTTTTGCAAATTTCTGGTTTACTTTTACATAGGTCTCCCATAGGTCTTGTTCATAAATTGCATATTCAGTGAAATAATGAAAGTTAGGCCATAAAGTCCCATTGCTAAACCCTTCGTAAAAGTCGTGGATCTCTTCTTCGGAGAGAAATAAGGGAAGCATGTTTTCTTTCTGGAGCTTTTTAGTGATGGTTCTCCGCTCATGCTCGTCCTGTGTATACATTCCAGGCCAACCAATCCATTTATTATTGCCTTTTTTAAATACGGTACTAAGCCCCGTGGCCAACCCTCCTTCGCTCGGTGTGAACTGCAAACCATCTTCTTCTCGTTGTACTTTCACTGGCAATCTGTTGGAAATGATAATGGTTTTTCCCATGGCGTAGCAAAATATTCTATTAAGTTAAAAAAAGTGAGTCTCTGAATATGGTCAATGTGTGACTCTTATCCAAATATAAAACCCATAATCACTTAAATGTTCCTTAGAAGGGTCAGGAACCACTACAAAAGTTCATATAGAAACTAATTATCGCTCCTTTGATGAAGAGTCAAAATGAGCATCAGTGGGAAGCAGCTGCTAATGCAAGTACCCAGATTTTTTGCAATTCATTAAACGAGCTAGTTGTCTCCTCTACCATATGCCTAAAATCTTCGGAAAGTGCGTGGAGCTCGTACGGAGATGTTAGCGAATATAAAATTTTAAAATTAGCGGCCTGCTGATAAACCACTTTTTGTAAGACAGAAACAAGTAATGCTTCCTTTTGCACTAACCCTTCTTTAGCACCGACACTATGAATTAAACTGGCAACCATGGAACCTTCCACCACTTTATCGGGACTAAAAGAATGTACTGATAAGATAGCCGTGTCCAAAATCGCTTGGTGCCTTTTGTTGGCATCCATTAGTTTCAGTATCAGTGCTTTCAACGGTGGGTATGATACATTGGTATATACGTTCGGGAGGAAAGACTCAAGTAGTCCTTCATCGTGCATTGCTTTTAGCAATTCGCGTTTGAGTAAATCGGTATGGAGTTCGTCTTGATGCATACCCATACAAACCCGCTTCTTCCAACAATGTTTGGCATATAATCACTAATATTTGCTAGAATGCCCCCAAAATTACGAGGTTTACTCAAGTTGAATTGAAAGAAATCAATATACCCAACAAGGTTAATATGACAATTGATCTTGCCTTGAATTGACAGGTTACTTCAAATTGAACATACGGAGCTTGATTTCAGTAAGCTTCCGTTTGGTATCTAGCGGGAAGTCGCCATTCATCATCCAGTCATAATAAGAGGGCTCCTGTTTGAAAATCGATTCTACGGGTTTACCTCTGTGTTTACCAAAGTTAAAACATTCTACTCCTTCGTTGTTATAAACAATCCTTCCGGCCAGGTCAACCATATTTGTAGAAGTGAGATCATGCAACACTTGCATATCATTCTTTATGACGCCAACCCTTTTACCAAGATTGTCGGTCACTTCTTGTCCATCGTATCGCTCTACCTGCGCCTTAAGTACCTCGTATGTGGCCAGTGTGTCTGCCTCGGCACTATGAGCATTGGTCAAGTCCTTACCACAATAGAACTTGTAAGCCGCCGATAAAGACCGCTTCTCCATCATATGGAATATCTTTTGTGCATCTACCAACCTCCGAGTAGAAAGGTCGAAGTTTATTCCTGCACGCAAAAATTCCTCAACCAATAGCGGTACATCAAACCTAATGATATTGAATCCTGCCAAGTCACAGCCTTCTAGAAATTTCCCATAGTCTTTGGCAATACTCTTAAACACCGGGGCATTGGCTACATCTTCATCATATATACCGTGAATAAGGCTTGTCTCCAAAGGAATTGGCCGCTCAGGGTTTACCCTAGTACTCTTTGTGGTCACTTCTTCGTTAGGCATTACCTTCACCACAGCAATTTCTATAATCCTATCAGTAGAAATGTTTGTCCCGGTGGTTTCCAGGTCGAAAAAAGCCAATGGCTTACGTAAATGAAGTGACATGAAAAGATATTATGTTGAATAGTATGATTAAAATGTGGACCATTTAGGCTGTGAGTTCGTGCAGATCAAGTCCGTCAAACTTTCCTGAGCTCATCATCAGTAAGTTCTTGTTATTCCAATCTAAGCTCATCAAATATTGTTTCAGCTCAGCGATCTCAGTAAACACCAAAAGATCACTTCTATTGAAAGCCAACTTCACATCTTCGGCCGAAAAAGTTTCTAGGTTCTTAAGCACCAAGTTTTTTGGACTGTAATACACTATGGCAATATCTGCTGCATTGAAAGTGCCTTGATATTGTGCCAAGAATGCCTTGTTCAAACTGCTAAAAGTGTATAGTTCTAGACATGCAACCAACTGTCGATCCTTGTACTGTTCTTTAAGGGCCTTGGTAGTAGCAGCAAGTTTTGATGGGGCATGTGCAAAGTCTTTGTATACCGCATGGTTGTCCCTTTCTTTGAGTAGCTCCAAGCGGTTTGCAGCGCCCTTAAAAGTTTGGATCGCTTCATAAAACTGATCTGAGGTCACTCCTACCTTCTTAAGTACTTCTTTGGCGCCACTTAAGTTTTGCATATTGTGCCTTCCAAATACCTTTACAGGTACTTCTCCATTCTCCGTCAACAGGTAGGTTGTTCCGTTCTCTATTCTTGAAGGATGCTCCTTGTATTCTACCCGTTGCACATCTTCACGTTCTTTGTTGCAAATAAGCGTTGCCATGTCATCCTCTTCACAATATATAAGTGTTCCAGCTTTAGGCGTTGCATCGGCAAAATGATCAAATTGCTTCACATAATCTTCCAAAGTCGGATACACATTGATATGATCCCATTCTATCCCACTTATCAAACCTATATGGTGCTGGTACTTTAAGAATTTGGGGGTTCTATCTAATGGAGAAGTTAAGTACTCATCTCCTTCGATAACGATAATTGGCGCATCGCTCAATTTGACCATATTGTCAAATCCTTCAATTTGTGCACCCACTACGTAATCAAATGCTCGGTTATGATATTTGAGTACATGCAACACCATCGAAGTAATGGTAGTCTTTCCATGGCTGCCAGCAATTACAATCCTTTGTTTGTCCTTGATATTTTCAAAGATAAAATCAGGATAAGAGTATATCTTCAGCCCAAGTTCTTGCGCTTTTATCAACTCCGGATTGTCAGCTTTTGCATGCATTCCCAAAACTACTGCATCCAAATCTTCGGTAACCCTATTAGGATCCCAACCATTGGAGGGTGGCAATATACCAGCCTTTTCTAAGCGAGAACGGGATGGTTCAAATATATCGTCATCAGATCCCGTAACCTTATAGCCTTTTTCTTTAAGTGCAATTGCGAGATTGTGCATCACGCTACCTCCAATAGCTATAAAGTGAATTCTTTGTGAACTATGCATGAACTTCAATTTCTTCGCCTCAAAATTAAGAAAATAAGCAGGAGGCCAAAATTATTTTTCCACAAATAATATGATTTGACATAGTTGGACGAATTTGTCTGGTTAACTACAGCACCTCCCACCCCCATCGATCAATACACTAATAGTCAACACAATTCAACTTTAAAACCTCCCATTCAACGTCTCTGAATTCGGTGCTATATCTTAAATATGTTTTTAATTACTTGAATATAATTTTATACCCTTCTTAAACTTAAATTTATAATCTGTATTTTTGCCCATAGTAAATCGAATCATTGAAACCATTTTGGTTCTAAAACGATATATATAATATCCCACTTGGGTTTCGGACTTGTTTTTTCAAACCTAACGTAAAAACAATGCCGAGTGAAGTTTCACCTTAAAACTGGACCTCACCCTTCAGCAATGAAGGGCCTCGGGAAGCCGAGGTTAACAGTGGATAGTTGCGAGGATGGAATAGCTCAAAACCTGTCTTTTGGAGGTTTGATAAACCTCCGGAACTCACAGTGGGTTTTTTTACCATTTTTGCTCTTTGGCTGCTCTTATTGCTGCGCTGATTTCCACTCGATTGCCGTTGATCTTTCCAACTACAAAAGCATCTTTGACACCCATCCGGACAATATCTTTTTGAAAAGCCTTGGCAGTTGGGTAATTTCTAAATTTTCCTATGACATATTTGTTTAAGCTGTCTTGGCGATAATACCGCAAGTTCTCAAGTGCATCTTGGTACCTGTCCAAATCAAAATTTTTGAATGCGCCAATCTGTACTTCAAAAAAAACGCCTGTATATAGGGGTGAGTTTTCCATCAATAGATCATTTGCCCTGGCTATACTATCTATCCTCACCAGCAAATATTCATTATACTGCTCCATTTGTGCTTTATTTTCCATGATACTTCTCCACTTCCCAAAGGGAGGATCCGACACCTCTATGTACACAACATAAGCCATGAGTAGAAGTAACACCAGCATTAAGAAGTAAAGTAAGCTTCTCAGGCTTCTATTGCTCTTTCTAAGATCTGTGATCTTTTGTTCTTGTTTCTGAAAAACATCGATTTGAGACATATTAAACGTTAGCATTTATATTGCAAAACATTGTCCATCCTGTTATCCTAACAGCCTAAGCTTGACACTCCTGCAATTTATCTTATTCTTTGATTTTCAATTCAATATGGGCATTATGGGAAAACCCCGAGTTCATGATATGTTATGGCAATTTTGTCCAGTGCGCTAACAAAAGCAGCAGTTCGGAGGCTTGTTATTTTATTAGATTGCATGACCTCCCTTGTACTGTGATAGGCTTTTACCATCGTGTCTTCAAGCCCAGAAAACACTAAATCTTCCTCGCTAGCACCTTTAATAATACTTTTTCTCATGCTTACATCCAATTTTTGCCCACTAGCTTTTTCGATGGCCTCTACTATTCTAAGGTTTGTGAGCATATCGTAACGACGTTCTAGCTTTCCAAAAGATACTCTCGATAGATTCTTGAGCCATTCGAAATAAGAGACGGTTACTCCCCCCGCATTGAGATAGAGATCAGGGATGATAAACACACCCTTCTCAATCAAAATCCTTTCTGCATCTGCCGTTACTGGTCCATTGGCTGCTTCACCGACTATTTTTGCTTTTATCAAAGGGGCATTCTTATCTGTAATCTGATTTTCCAACGCCGCAGGAACCAGGATGTCACAATCATACGTGAGCAGGTCGGCAGAGTTCATCACATTCTTAGTATTTTTAAAATTGAGGATAGAGCCAGTCTCCCCTCTATGTTGGGCTACTTCTTGTACATCCAAGCCATTTTCATCATATATGCCCCCTTCATACTCAGCAATACCAATGATCATGGCTCCGTCGTCCTGAAGGTATTTGGCACTGTGATAGCCCACCTTTCCCAGCCCTTGTATAATGATACGTTTATTTTGAAGTCCCGTAGTAAGTTTTAGCTTCCCGCAAACCAAAGTATACGCCCATACCTGTGGCTTCATTCCTGCCTCTGATTCCAGAAATGGCAAGTGGTTTTCCTGTTACACAACCTATGGCGTTAATAGATTCGGGGTGGAATGTTTGATATGTGTCGACGATCCAAGCCATTTCCCTGGGACCAGTACCATAGTCAGGGGCAGGAACGTCCAAAGCAGGGCCAATAAGATTTGTTTTGATCAATTCGGAGGTGTAACGTCGGGTGATATTCTCCAGCTCGTTTACCGAATAATTCTTCACATTTATTCGTACGCCCCCTTTTGCTCCTCCAAAAGGTACATCCACTAAGGCGCATTTGTAGGTCATAAGGGCAGCCAATGCTTTTACCTCGTCTTCATTCACGGCCAAACTAAACCTTATCCCTCCTTTTACAGGTTTCTTGTGATGTGAATGCTGGACCCTATACCCTTGAAGGACTTCTAAGTCCCCATCCTTTTTACGGATTGGAAATGTGAATTTATAAATGCTATTACATTGTTTGATCTGCTTAACCAGCCCTTTGGGATGATTGGTATATCTGGCTGCGTTATCGACATAACTACAGATATCATCAAAAAAACTGTAAGAGGTATCGGAGTCCATTATTGGAATTGTTTTTTATGATCATTGAATGTGGTGCTGATTAAACTCCTAAACTTGTGGAAAGTTTGAGCGAGGCTATGGATACTGCTGATATTCAGTTCAGCCAGGACACACCAAGTCCCGGTATTTCAAATCACTAACAGACAAGATTTTTCTTTAGAATTGTTTTTATTGAAAGAAGAATTGATGACCTTTACGGCGTTTTATTAAACAGCCCTTCTAAGGAAAGAAATGAAATTTATTCTGCGATCAGAAGAATGCCTAATGTTTATATTTTCCCTCTATTTGTTCTCCTTATTGGACTTCGCATGGTGGTGGTATCCGGCCCTTCTCCTGGTTCCTGATATTGGGATGGCAGGATATCTTTTCAGTTCAAAAACAGGTGCAATCCTCTATAATATTTTTCATCATAAGGGAATTGCATTAACTTTGGGGCTAATGGGACTGCTATTAACAAATCATTGGTTTATGCTTATGGGTATTATATTTTTCGGGCATTCGTGTATGGACCGAATGTTGGGCTTTGGCCTCAAATACCCTGACAGCTTCAAGCATACTCACCTAGGGACGATTTAACTCATCATTATTAACTTAAATTTACTGCTTTAATAAACATTGCCTTATGGAGCATCAACGTTACATTGTTATTGATTTTGACAGTACTTTCACCAAAGTAGAAGCTATGGATGTTTTGGGGGAAATATCCCTCGAGGGGAAGGCCCATAAAGACGAATCGCTCAATAAGATCATAGAGATCACCAACAAGGGAATGAACGGCAGCTTGTCCTTCAGAGAGTCTTTGCAACAAAGGGTGGCTCTCTTGGAAGCCAAGCGCGATCATTTGCCTGAGCTAATAAATAGATTAAAGCAGTTGGTATCCAATTCCTTTCAAAGGAACAAAGCATTTTTTGAAGAGCATGCAGACAATATCTTTATCATTTCCAATGGGTTCAAAGAATTTATCGTGCCCATTGTAAAAGAATACGGAATAAAAGAAGAAAATGTATTTGCCAATACTTTTACTTTTGACGAAAGTGGCAATATCGTCGGATTTGATGATAAGAATGTGCTTTCTGTCAACAATGGAAAGGTTGAGCAGCTCAAGTCGTTGAATCTCGTCGGTGACGTATACGTCATTGGCGATGGCTATACAGATTATGAGATAAAAGCTGCAGGCTTAGCCAACAAGTTTTTCGCCTTTACAGAAAACATAGCCAGAGAAAATGTTCTCGCCAAGGCTGACCATATCACACCTAGTTTAGATGAGTTCCTATACCTTAACAAAATGAACACAACCATTTCTTATCCCAAAAACCGCATCAATGTATTGCTTCTAGAGAATGTACACGAAGATGCTGTAAAGCTCATGAAGCAAGAAGGTTACAATGTAGAAGTATACCCAGCCGGGCTTGACGAAGACGAATTGTCAGAGAAAATAAAGAACGTTTCAATCTTAGGCATACGGTCTAAGACTCAAGTGACGGCAAAAGTTCTTGAAAACGCTAATAGGCTGATTGCCCTAGGTGCATTTTGTATCGGAACCAACCAGATCGATCTGGAAGCATGTTTGAAGAAAGGAATTGCCGTATTCAATGCCCCATATAGCAATACCCGTTCAGTAGTGGAGCTGGCCTTAGCCGAGATCATTCTGCTCATGAGAAATATCCCTGACAAATCTCAAAAGATGCACGAAGGGGTTTGGAACAAATCTGCTGTCGGAAGCTATGAGATCCGTGGTAAGAAGTTGGGTATAATTGGTTATGGTAACATAGGTTCTCAATTGTCTATATTGGCCGAAGCTGCCGGTATGAAGGTCTACTATTACGACTTAGAAGAGAAGCTTGCGCTAGGAAATGCCACCAAATGCTTCACGATGGAAGAGCTTTTGAGCACAGTAGATGTGGTAACACTTCATGTAGATGGCCGTAAAGAAAACTACAACATTATTGGGGAGAAAGAATTTGCTTTAATGAAGCCAGGTACTATTTTCCTTAACCTTAGCAGAGGCCATGTGGTAGACATTGCCGCTTTGAAGAAGGCAATAGAAAACAAGACAATTGCGGGTTGTGGTGTCGACGTATTCCCTGTTGAGCCAAAAAGCAATCAAGATCCTTTTGAAAGTGAACTTAGAGGTCTTCCTAACGTGATATTGACGCCTCATATAGGAGGTAGCACAAAGGAAGCTCAGGAAAATATTGCTGGATTCGTTCCTTCTAAGATCATTGAATACATCAATACTGGAAGCACTAACCTAAGCGTAAACTTCCCGAACTTGCAATTGCCAAAACTTGACAATGCACATCGTCTGATGCACATTCACCAGAATGTTCCGGGTATATTAGCAAAGATCAACAATATCTTAGCAGAGCAGCATGTGAACATCGTGGGGCAATACCTAAAAACTAATGAGACGATTGGGTATGTTATCACGGACGTAAACAAAGCCTACGAGCCCGATTTGATTAAGGCTTTGAAAGAGATACCAGGTACCATAAAATTCAGGGTGTTGTATTAGTCATATAAAGCATATCTCAAAAGCCCGTATGACCTTGGTGGTACGGGCTTTTTATTTGTATTGCAGCCTTTCGAAATGAATGAGCAAAGAGCAATTAACAATGTTAAAATAAGGTTTCACGCAAAGAGCGTACGGAGAGCGCAGCGACCGCAAAGGTAGGGCTATCATGTAGCGGCAAGATAAACCAATACGGCTCGTCTTTGTCAGCATATCGATGAAAAGATCAAGATGGATATATAGGCAGAGATGGGGTCAATTGAAAATGAAGCGATATCATACGTTTAGAGCTTAAGACAACTTATATAAAGATCACAAAGTCTTAACATTCAATTTTTTAAAAACACAATAGTACTCCTTGGCACATCAATTTCCCTACCAAAATCAAAACTAAAATTCAAAGCTTAAAACTTAATCTCATTCGCTCATTGGTACATTAATCAATTGGTACAATAACCTATTGCCAATTGCCTCTTGCCTACTTATATTTGCCCCCTCTTGCTATTGAAAAATTAAAGCAATTATTTTCTAACAACATGGCTACTATGCACTATTTTACTCCAGGCCCTTCTGCCCTTTATTTTACAGCCGAAGACCATATCAAAACCGCATTAAAAGAACAAATTCCTAGCATATCTCACAGAAGCAAAAAATTTAAATCTATCTACCAGCACACCTCGGAGCACCTGCGACAGCTTTTGAATCTCCCAGAAGGGTACCATATCCTATTTACAGGTTCTGCCACAGAGATTTGGGAGAGGCTTATCCAAAACTGTGTAGAAAAGCAATCTTACCATTTAACAAACGGGGCATTCTCTGATAAATTTCACAGTATGGCCATTGCTTGGGGAAAAGATGCCCAACAGTTAGCAAGTGAACCAGGCTCATGCCCTGACATCAACAAAATGAATGTTGCAGGAGGATGCGAACTCATCTCTGTGACTCAAAACGAAACAAGTACCGGCGCCGCACAACCTTTGGAAGACATCTATACCATCAGAAAGCGTTTCCCAGAGCAATTGCTCGCAATTGATGTGGTTTCAACATCTCCCTATTTAGACTTGGACTTTGCTCAAGTCGACACCGCATATTTTTCAGTACAAAAGTGCTTCGGTATGCCTGCCGGTCTAGGGGTATGGATAGCCAATGAAAGGTGTGTGGAAAAAGCCATTAAAATTCAAGAGAAGGGCGGAATAATTGGTCAATACCACAGCCTCCCTAGTCTTGTTAGCCAAGCCAAGCAATTTCAGACTCCTGAAACGCCTAACGTTCTCAATATCTATCTTTTAGGAAAAATAGCAGAAGACATGCTCTTCAGAGGAATAGAGAATATTAGAAAAGAAACCGAATACAAAGCGGCCTTGCTCTACAATACTGTTGAAAAACATGCAGGTTTTGAGCCTTTCGTAAAGGAAAAAGCCTATCAATCGAAAACGGTGGTAGTAGCGGAAACTCAGGAACCTGCAGATAAAGTCATCGCATTTTTGGCGGAGAAGAACCTACAAGTTGGAAGCGGATATGGGCAATTTAAGAACAAACATATCAGGATAGCCAACTTCCCCGCTCACTCAAAAGAGCAAATGGAGACCTTAGTGGATGCCATTTCGGCTATGTAATTCACAAAAAAATAAGATTACAGTCTGAGAACGATGAGAACCAACTGCTCATTTTCTCAGACTATATATTTGAAATTAAGGTGTCTATGCCATCTCTTCTTGTCGCTTTTTCCTGTGGCGTGCTGTATAGGCAGACGGTAGCATGTTAAACTCCTTTTTGAAATATTTAGTAAAGTATTTCGTGCTGTTAAAGCCCACTTTATAGGCTATTTCAGATACGGTCAGCTGGCTTTTCTCAAGATATTGCGCTGCCCTTTGCAACCTGATTTTCCTGATGAACGCTACGGGTGACTGCCCGGTCAGGGCCACCATTCGTTTATACAGATTGGCCCGGCTCATGCCCAGCTCTTTGCTCAGCATTTCCACGGAAAGTTCAGTTTCTTCTAAGTTAGCCTCCACTATCTTGATCGCATCCTGGATCAGTTTATCGTCGGCTGATACAATGTCCACTGCGCTAGTTTCAACACTTATCTTCTTCTCCAACACCTTTTGCAAGTGCTGCCTTTCGGATATCAAGTTCCTAATACGAGACAATAGAATCTCAAAGTTAAAGGGCTTGGTCATATAGTCATTCACACCAATGTTGATCCCTTTCAGCTTGCTCTCTTCTCCAGCGTAAGCCGTGAGCATGATGAATGGAATATGGCTTGAGCGTGGATCGGACTTCACCTTTTTGCAAAGTTCTATACCATTCATTTCAGGCATCATCAAATCGCAAATAATCAGCTCTGGCATATGAGAAAGCAGCCTTTGCCAACCTTCCTTACCATGCCTTGCCTCTATCACTTCATAATGTACTCCTAAATTATCCTTGAGATAAAACCTAAAGTCTTCATTGTCTTCTACCAATAATATCTTGGTTGTTTTCCTTGTAGCTATCGGCTGAGCTTTTAATTGTGGGACATAGGCTGTTGTATCTTCAATGGCACAGCTTATCTCCTTCTCTTTTACAACTTCTACCGTTTGTAAGGGCAGTATCACTGTAAAGCAACTGCCTTTATTCACTTCGCTCTCCACAGTAATTTCACCACCATGTATTCTAACAAATTCCTTGGTAATAGAAAGTCCGATGCCACTGCCTTGGTTGACTAGGCTTTTGGGCATGTCATTACGGAAGAACCGTTCAAATATTCGTCCTTGGTTTTCCTTAGGGACGCCAATCCCATCATCCTTCACCTTGATGACTACTTTGGCTTCTTTCGGTTGACCATGATCATCTTCTATGGGGACACAACTTACCTCTACCTTAATATTGCCATTCTCAGGAGTAAACTTAAAAGCATTCGACAAGAGGTTGAACAAGATCTTTTCAAGCTTGTCCATGTCGAAGGAGGCATACAAATCCCCTACATCTGAATGGAAGGACAGAGAGATGTTTTTCTTTTCGGAAAGATCTGAGAAAGAATATACCGATTCTTCTATGAACTTAATGACATTTCCTTCTGAGGGGTGGAGTACTATCCCATCAACTTCTATTTTCCGGAAATCGAGCAGTTGGTTGACCAAATTAAGTAGCCTCCTAGCATTGCGCTGTATGACAACATATTGTTTTTTGTTAGCATCATCCTCTCCAGCCTGTCCCAATAGCTTTTCTATGGGCGTGAGGATAAGCGATAGCGGCGTCCTGAACTCATGACTTACATTGGTAAAGAAACGGATTTTCATCAGATCCAACTCATGCATTTGCTTGGCTTCCCTTCTCTCCTGCTCTATTTGGAACTTTGCTCTTTCTCTTTCTAACATCATACGTCGCCCGGTGTACAGGCATAATAGGATAAAAACAAAATACAGTCCATAAGCTTCTGGTGTCTTCCAGAATGGCGCCATGACCGTTATGCTCAATACCTTCTCCTTATCCGCCCACACACCATCGTTGTTGGAGGCCAATATACGGAGTTCATACTCACCAGGGTCGAGGTTGGTGTAGGTAACCCTTTTGCTGCTATTCTCGACTTCGTGCCAGTCCTCGTCAAAGCCGATGAGTCTATATTTATATTTATTTTTATGGGGCTGAAAGAAGCTGATGGCAGAAAACCCAATCGAGAAGAAATTTTGGTTGTGCGCTAAAGTAATGTGATCTGTAGCGGCAATGGACTTACTTAGCACTACATCTCCCTTGAGCCTTTCACCCACTCGCAAGCTCTTGTTAAATAGTTGGAAGTCTGTAAACACCACTTTAGGCGTGAGGGTGTTTTTCATCAAACTCTTAGGGTTGAAAATATTGAAGCCAGTGGCACCACCAAAAACCAGTTCTCCACTTTTAAGCTTTGCTGCCGCATTTTCATTGAAAGTCATACCTTGAAGGCCGTCGCTTTCGTGGTAGTTCATGATTTTTATTTCCTGAATATTGCCTTCAGGATTGAGCAAGAGGTTCGTGAGGCCATTGGGGGTGCTCAGCCAAAGATTGCGGTTATCGTCCTCCAAAATGGTCAATATAGCATGATGCGGTAACCCGTCCTTTTCAGTATAATGAATGAACCCCTCAGTATTTTCATCAAAAAGCGCCAAACCCTCCTCAGTGGCTATCCAAATGTTGTTTCTGCTGTCATTGTAAATCCATAGCACACGATTGCTGATCAAGCTGGAAGGGTTTTGGGGATCGTTTTGGAAGTTTATAATGCGACCTGACGATCGGTCAATCACATCCACACCAGCATTGCCCCCAATCCATATTTTGCCGCTTTGATCTTCACATATGGTCACCACATAGCTATTCTTAATGGTATTAGTGTCGTTTCCTGCTTTATACTGATGAAAGTTTTTGGCACTAGGGTCAAACATCACCAATCCATTGCTCACAGTCCCTATCCAAATATTTCCACGGCTATCTTTCATCAGCTCCCATATATTGTCACTTGCATGGCCATCGGCGTTAGAGGCTTCTCCTCTATAGCATGTAAACTTGTGGCCATCGAACCTATTGAGTCCGCCCAGATACGTGCCAATCCACAGCGACTTGTCTTCTCCTACCAAAAGGCTGACAATCACATTGCTGCTGATGCTGTTTTTATCATTCGGATCATGTTTATATTGTGTAAAACGCCCCGTGATGCGATCCATATAGAGCAAGCCGCCTCCATTTGTCCCAATCCATAAATTGCCCTTATCATCCTCTGCAAAACAATTAACGTCCGCATAAGGCAAACTCTCGGGGATGGAAGCGTAATTTTTATAATACTTAAACCTGATGATGTTTTTATGGTAATAATTCACCCCATTTTTATACGCCCCCACCCATATTATTCCTTCCCTATCTTTGTATAGGGCATATATGCTATTGTGTATGAGGCTATGCTTGTTTTCACTGTTGTGAAGGATCTGGGTTATGGACAAATCATCTTTATTGATGACATTGATACCGCCCAAATCCGTTCCTACCCAGACTATCCCATTGGACTCCTCAACTACTCCTTTCACCAGATTGGTGCTGATCTTTAACTTTGGCGCATGTTGATGAAAATGGATGAACTCTTTCTCCTGATAGTCAAAATAAAAAAGCCCATGACTATCCGATGGCAAATACACCCAAAGGTCATCATCACTGTCAATAAGAAATTTGTAGCTGAACGGTTGCTGGTTGTGCCGTTGATAGAAATAATCATATTGTTCTTTTACTTCTAAGCTCTCCCTGTCTAGCTTCTCTAAAGTTCCGTTCCTGTGTATGAGCCAAATATTCCCTTGGTTGTCTTCCTGTATATCAGACACATGGTTGCTTGCAATTTCATTTTCGCTAGAAGCCTGTTCAAATGTTGTAGAAATGCGTATAGAAGGGTTATATTGCGTTATTCCGTATCCCGTTTGTATGAACCAATAGCGCCCCTTGCTATCTTTAAAAATATGCTCGATGCTGTTTCCAGGCAGGCCATATTGCTTCAAAAATATTTCCCATCCCCTATCGAATGTTTCCTTTTCAGCATTGTATATATTCAATCCATTGCTCGTATTGACCCACACTTTCTCTTCTGGGCCCTCGAAGATAGCAGTGACGATATTTCCATTAATAGAGGTGGAATCGTATGCATCATGTCTAAATACTTTAAGTTCACTACCATCAAAGCGATTAAGGCCAGCAGCAGTGCCTATCCAGACGTACCCCATTTGATCTTTGAAGAAGCAATGAACCTGGTTATGAGTAAGTCCGCTATGAATATCCAATACGGAAAAACGGTATTGTTCAGGCAGGTTTGCATGGGCATTTAAGACACTCACTGACAATACCATAGCCACGTAAATCTTACCGTAAATTTTCCTCATTCTAATAAGTTCTTATGGTAATTTAAGCATTTTAAGGAAAGCAGAAAAATGAAGTGGGCAAAAAACACATGGAGGGGGAAACAATGCATTGTTATAAACTGTCAACTTATCTCATTCGCTCATTGGTACATCAATTCATCGGTACATTAATCCATCTCCTGGCACAGTTCAATCAACACACCATTGATAGTTTTTGGGTGTAAAAAGCAAATCAGCTTGTTGTCGGCCCCTATCTTGGGTTCGGCATTCAGCACTACAAAGCCCTCCTTGCTCAGTCTGTCCATCTCTGCCCTGATGTCCTTTACAGCAAAGGCAATATGGTGAATCCCTTCCCCTTTTTTTTCGATGAATTTTGCGATAGGGCTATCGGGAGAGGTGGCTTGAAGCAGTTCTACCTTGGTTTCCCCTACTTTAAAAAAAGAAGTGTCCACACTCTCAGAAGCGACCGATTCTATTTTATAATGCTCATTTCCAAGCAATGCTGCAAACAATTTATTGGAATCGGAAAGGCTCTTTACTGCAATGCCTATGTGCTCAATGTTCATCATCATAACTTAATACATGAAAATTTCGTAATTTTGCCTAACTTCAATATTTTAACAATCTAATCAAAGATTTGCACTAAAAGTTAACAAGGTTATAATCTGTACAAACAAAACTTTGAATCAAGGTAAATCTTTTTCATAGAATGATTGTTGTTTCTTGCAGTTACCGTAAATATTAAATTACAAAGAATATGATAAGTGTTACTGAAAATGCCGTTAGGAGAATAATTGAGCTGAAAACGGAAGAAGGGAAAACTGAGGCCCACAACATACGGGTTTCCGTGAAAGGAGGCGGGTGCTCAGGCCTTATGTATGATTTGGGGTTTGACGAAACCGTAAAAGAAACCGACGAGATATTTGAGGATAAGGGAGTGAAGATTCTTATCGACAAAAAGAGTATGCTCTATCTGCTAGGCACTACATTGGATTTTTCGGATGGACTCAACGGCAAAGGCTTTCAATTTATCAATCCTAATGCCTCTAGGACCTGTGGATGTGGAGAGAGCTTCTCCGTATAAAACACATTTCAGACCCTCGTCCTTCCAAGAAAGACGAGGGTCTGAAATACTGTCTTAGTGAAGACTTTAAAGTTCGACATTTAGTAATTCGACAAAGCCCTATACTCCCTGGCTAATGCCATTTGCCAACTGCCTACCAATATCTGACGTCTAAAAACCTCAATAGGCTCTTACCGTCTTTCCTTGCATAAAATTGACGAATGCCCGGTTCACTACTTTATTGCCCCCAGGTGTCGGGTAGTTGCCTGTAAAGTACCAATCGCCGCTATGCTTGGGACACGCCTTATGCAGGTTCTCAACCGTTTGGTACACCACCTGTACTTCAGCTTTTAGATCGGCAGGTTTGATTATTTCAGCCACCTTTTCCGACACCTCTTCATAAGAGAAGGGTGCATAAAGTTCTTTCACATAATTTGGAGCTGACTTATCATGTTTGGCCATCTCGCACTTATCATATACCTCATCAAGCAGATACTCTTTGCCAGACTCTTTCAGCAGCTCTAATGTAGCTCTGAATGCAACAAAATCTTTCATCCTGGACATGTCAATTCCATAACAGTCAGGATAACGGATCTGTGGAGCAGAAGAAACGATAACGATCTTTTTTGGGCCAATGCGGTCCAGCATCCTCAATATACTTCTCTCCAAAGTCGTTCCCCTTACGATAGAATCGTCAATTACCACAATAGTATCTTTCTCTTTCCTAATGACTTCATAAGTGGTATCGTAAACATGTGATACTAGCTCATCTCGGTGTATATCGTCGGTAATGAATGTCCGTAGCTTGGCGTCTTTGATCACCAGCTTCTCCACCCTAGGGCGGAAAGTCAATACTTTGTCTAACCTTTCTGGAGACATTGTGGCCTCATGCGATGCAGTCATCCTCTTCCTCACCAAATCCTCTTCAAGCCCTTCTATCATGCCCATAAAGGATATCTCAGCCGTGTTGGGGATATAGGAAAAGACCGTATTTTCCAGATCGTTTTGAATGGACTTCATCACATCTGGAATCAGCAGTTTTCCCAACTGTTTCCTTTCGTGATATATATCGGGATCAGAACCTCGTGAAAAATATATCCGTTCGAAGCTGCATGAACGTTTCTCCTGCTGCTCAATAAACGGGTATTCGCCATACTCACCATTTTTTTTGATGATAAGCGCATGCCCAGGTTCGATTTCCTTTATTTCTTCGTATTTGGCATTAAATGCTGTTTTAATGGCAGGCTTCTCAGAAGCCACAACCACCACTTCATCATTCACATAATAATAAGCAGGTCTTATTCCGACGGGGTCGCGGGCCACAAAGGAAGCGCCAGACCCGATCATCCCAGCCATGGCATAGCCACCATCAAAATCTTTGCACGAACGCCTAAGCACTCGTTGCAGGTCCATTTCATTCTGAATGATGTCGGTAATTTCTAGATTGCTGTATTTATCCTTATACTGGTCAAATATCCTCTGATTTTCTTCATCAAGAAAATGTCCTATCTTCTCCATCACAGTAACCGTATCTACCTTTTCCTTAGGATGCTGGCCCAACTTCACCAAATTGTTAAAGAGCTCATCTACGTTGGTCATATTGAAGTTTCCCGCAACGACCAGGTTACGGCTCGACCAGTTGTTTTGTCTAAGCATAGGATGGCAACTTTCTACTTCATTTTTGCCATGAGTGCCATAGCGCAGATGCCCTAGCCAAACTTCACCTGTAAAAGCACAATTCTTTTTGAGCCATTTCTCATCTTTGAACAGCTCCCCTCCTTCTTTTTGGGCTTTTTTGAATTTTTTACCAATCTTATTGAAGATAGCGCTAATAGGCATTGGATCAATAGAGCGGTAACGACTTATATAACGGGATCCTGGCTCCGCATCTATTTTAATATTAGCTACACCTGCTCCATCTTGCCCTCGGTTGTGTTGCTTCTCCATCAGGAGATACAGCTTATTTACTGCATACAATGGCGTTCCATATTTCTCGATATAGTAAGACAAAGGCTTTCTCAACCTAATCATTGCTATACCGCACTCGTGTTTTATACTGTCACTCATGAATTTATGCTAATATTAAAACTTGATATTTCTATAGATTACTATTTGGAAGCGCAATTAGATTTAAAGAACAAAATTAATAGAAGAAAAGTCATTTTCAGCTAAATTATTTTCTATAGCTTTCCATTTTGCAAAATTACAATATTCCTCAACTGTTTTGATTATCTTTTTGGTAGAAGTTTACAGCACTATAAAGGAAGAAAGAATAACAGGCCTGTAACATATCATAAAGAGATCATTTTCATCAATAATGTTCCATAGGGGGATACAGCACACAAATTGGTTGGTTTCTTCCCACCCCTACTTTCCCACTTAAAACTCACTTTATAAGTTACAATTCCATTCACTGATACGCATAATCCCATCCGCTCACAATCACACGGGTAAATTGGCACATTAATCTCTAATCAAAAAGCCGTGACAGCGTTCTGCCACGGCTTGCAAGCAAAGAGGTTATACATTTTTTGTGTTAAAGGTACGTAATCTTGCTCCATCTGTCAATGATGATGATTTTTTTTATCTTTGAGCAACAGTTAGGCACGACGATCTTGAGCAGAAAAAAAGAAGTAGAATTTATTATAAATCCTATTGCAGGCACGAAGAGCAAAGGGATCTTTAAGGAGTTGATCAAACAACATCTGGACCTAGATGTATTTTCCTATGACATTTCCTATACCAGAGAAAGAGGACATGCTTATGAGTTGGCTACACAGGCCATTGGCAAAGGCAAGGAATACATAATTGCCGTGGGCGGCGACGGAACAATAAATGAAGTAGGCAAAGCGCTCATCTATGAATCTGCAGCCTTGGGTATCATTCCGTTCGGATCTGGCAATGGATTGGCTAGGCACTTGGGCATATCGCTAAAGCCCATATCCGCTATTCGTGCTATCAACCACCAGGTGATCAAGACCATAGATGCCGGAAGCGTAAACGGTTACCCATTCTTTTGCACGGCTGGTGTAGGATTCGATGCGCATGTGGGCAGGATATTCTCTATGGCTACTAAAAGAGGCTTTAGCACGTACATAAAAACGGTACTCAAAGAGTTCATCCGCTACAAAACCGATCAATACAAAATATCGATAGATGGCAAAACACCCATAGAAAAAGAAGCTTTTTCCATCACCTTTGCCAACGCCGCACAATATGGCAACAATGCTTACATTGCTCCCAATGCCAATATATCAGATGGCAAGCTGGACCTTACTATTATAGAAAAACACCCTAAATTTGCCGGAATACGGATAGGCCGCCAGCTATTCGACAAAAGTATACATACTAGCCCATTTGTAAAAACATACTCTATGCAAGAAGCCGTGATAAGCTGCCCTACAGCCAACTGCTTTCATCTAGACGGTGAGTCGCTGCCGTTGAAAGGGGAAGGCCTTGCGGTATCAATAATCCCCAAGTGCCTCAATGTTCTAGTTCCTTAGTCATAAATACTTGTGTCATTGAAAAGGTTTTTAACATACTGCTATACCTTATGGGTTTATTGTGTATTTACGATTTTCATGCTCGTATTGCTCCCGTTCATGCTACTTCCGGTCATGATCAATCGACATTGGAGCTGGATGACCATAGAGGTCATCCGGTTGTGGGCGTACATATTCAGCAAGCTCACATTCGTACATTACCGCATTAATGGAAAAGAGCTTCAGAAAAAAGACACGGCCTATGTGTATGTGTGCAATCACAACTCCTTTTTGGATGCTCCTGCCCTACCGCTAGCCATTTCAGGAGAATTTAAGGCCTTAGGCAAAAAAGAGCTTCTCAACATTCCTGTATTTGGTTGGATCTTGCGCTCTGTAGCTGTGCTCGTCGACCGCTCCGATGCAGCGAGTAGAAAGGCTAGTGTGAGGCGCCTAAATGCTGTTTTCAAAAGAGGCATATCGATAGTAGTCTTTCCAGAAGGCACTACCAACAAAACCGACCGGCCCCTTACGCCCTTTTACGATGGCGCATTCCGCATTGCCATAGAAAATCAAGCTCCCATCGTACCATTGGTCATTACTAACTCAAGAGCATTGATGCCAAGGGAAGGATTTAAAAACAAACCCGGTACCATTGGTGTACAGTTTCTTCCACCCCAAGAAACTAAAGGACTTACCATGGAAGACCTGCCTGCTCTAAAACAAAAAGTTTTCAATATGATGTGGGAAGCACTGAGCTAGGAGCTAGTGAGAAAATGGAATAAATTGTCAATATTAAATATTGAATATGGAATTTGGGAAAGCACTCATTTTTGCTTTGATTTGAACTCTGAACAAAGCTTCTACCCTATTGGGGCAATCCCTCATTTCCTACAATCAATTATTTTTGCCCCTGTGAACTCTGAACCAAAATAAGTAACTTTGCGGCAAAAACGGTCTTGAAATCCCATCACCTTATATCGAATGAAGACACTATTGCAGCCCTGGCCACAGCCCCAGGCGTAGGTGCCATTGCTGTCATCCGCCTTTCTGGAAAAGAAGCCATCACGATCTGCAACAAAGTTTTCAAAGGCAAGGACCTCGAAAAGGCCGATTCCCACACCATCCACTTTGGTACGATTAGAGACGGAGACCGGATCATCGACGAAGTATTGGTTTCTATATTTGTGGCCCCACGTTCCTTTACAAAAGAAAATGTGGTAGAAATATCTTGCCATGGTTCCAACTACATTATCAAAGAAATCATCCAACTGCTGTTGAAACATGGTGCTAGGTTGGCCCGTCCGGGAGAATTCACCAAGCGTGCTTTTCTTAATGGGCAATTCGACCTGGCTCAAGCAGAAGCCGTGGCCGACCTTATCAATGCCGACTCCGAGGCGGCGCACAATGCGGCCCTCAACCAGATGCGCGGTGGTTTTTCCGAAGAAATCAGAAAGCTTAGAGAAGAACTCATCCATTTCGCCTCCATGATAGAACTTGAGCTCGACTTTGTGGAAGAGGATGTTGAATTTGCCAGCCGAGAAGATTTGAAAAACCTGATCGACAAACTCCTAAAAGCCATCGAAGGGCTGATCTCAAGTTTCCATCTTGGCAATGTGATTAAGAATGGCGTGCCTACCGTAATAGCCGGAAAGCCCAATGCAGGCAAATCGACCTTGCTGAATGCACTCCTCAACGAAGAAAAAGCCATCGTTTCTGACATTCCAGGCACTACCCGCGACTTCATAGAGGACGAACTCAATATCGGTGGCATCAGCTTCCGATTTATCGATACTGCCGGCCTACGGGAGACCACCGACAAGATAGAGGCCATGGGCGTAGAACGCACCCAGGCCAAAATGAAGCAAGCTTCTCTCATCATTTACCTGTTCGACCTCAGTACCGAAACCCTTACGGAAGTACATCGCGACATCAACAAATTGGAAAACCTGGGGATACCTTTTGTCGTGGTGGGCAACAAACTCGATAATGCACAACCCGAACTTTTGCAGGCCCTGAAGGACTTGCCCAACATGCTGTTCATTTCTGCCGGAAAAAAGGAAAACCTTGAAGCCTTGAAGGACAAGCTACTGGAAATGATCGAAGCCGACACATTCAAAAACACCAACACCATTGTGACCAACGTCCGCCACTACGACAGCCTCCTTCAGACCAGAAACGCCCTACAAGATGTGCTTTCAGGCATAGACAACGAGGTCACCAATGACTTCCTAGCACTCGACATCCGCAACTCACTCTACCACCTGGGCGAAATTACAGGAGAAATTACAACAGACGACCTACTGTCGAATATCTTTAGCAAGTTCTGTATCGGGAAGTAATTGGCAGCTTTTAACAGGCAGAAAACTGTGAATAACTACAAAGAACTTACTTAAATAAGTATTTCATAAATTTCAAGGTTAATGCGATAATTATCGGAATAATTTTACAGAAAAAATATTCCGATTATGAAACAAATTATAACAGTTCTTATAATAGCTTTCTGCACTATAGGGTTGAATGCTTATTGCCAGTCACCGGTAGATCTCTCTGAATTCGAATACTCTTCAGACGGAGTTGTTTATATCAGTCAAACTGATTCCTTGGTGGGAAAAATAATTTTTAGCGAGTTGTCTTCTGGCCAATTATCGCTGGTGATAGATGGTGAAAAAGATAAAAAATTTAAAGCTAAAGAAGTAGTGGGTTTTAAAATAAATAATCCCGCTAAAAATTTTATATCAGTGAAATCTGATGGTCTTGAAAAGAGTATACTTTTCTATGAAAACACCTCTCCAAGAGGTGCTAAATTGTGTTTGCTGAAATATTTTGAAGCGGAGGCAAGTGTTACTGGAACCAAAATCAGCGGCGGAAAAGTTCAGGGTAGTTGGAAAACTTCCATATACTCTCCAGATTCAGGGAAAATTTTGCCTTCTGGAAATAAAAAGTTGGCGGTAGCTTTAAAGGACTGCCCAGAACTGGCTGCAAAAGTGGCTAAAAAAGAAAAAGGTTATTCGGTAGGCATGATCGCTATGCCCGGAGCTACAGATCAACTTAATGAGCGAATAGTGCAAGAGTACAATGCCTGCAATTAATAATGAAAAGCGTTTGATATTTTGAAGTTCGGAGCCACCTGATACAACGAGACATTCGCTTAAACCCAATTGTGCAGGGTATGGAAAATTATACAATTTAGAAGTAAAGAAGGCGTCAGTAAGGCTCACACTTTAATGTTGGCTTGTCAAACATGGTTCTTAAGCTGTAACGCTTTACGGGCATCCGGGGAATGGATTATGCACAGTTCAAAGATTATGGGCTTACCACGTTGTTTATTAAATACGTATCCGATAAGTATGACGGTAAGGACAGACTGATCACCATTCCCAAAGGAGCCACTTTTGAAGATATGGTAGCCCTCAAGGGGAAAAGGGACATTGGCGACAAAATCAAAGCAGATCATCCGTCCCATTTTCCGAGAAAATGGACTTGAAGGTCCTGTTGAGTTGATTGATTTTAATGATAATAGGACAAGGGATATAACCCTATGCAAACACATCAGCCCAAAATGTGACAAGGATTATCGCCTATGCAAACCCAATCAGCCCGACCAACCCCGAAGGGGTGATATATCCAACCAACCGAACAAATGTTTTTCATTGTACCCATTAAAAACTTCAAAAGGTGGGTGATTGATGAACCTAATCACCGCTTCTGAAAGCCGACCTACCGAAACTGAAACCATTGGGAACCAAGGTTCGTAAAATGATATTGTTTAAATTGTAGGCAATTGGTAAACGAAAAGTCAAATTTAAATATATCCCCCAATAGTCCTCGTTTGCAACGAGGACTTATGAGAAAAGCGATTTAATCGCTATTTGATATCAGCTATCTATTTTATTTTTATTGAAAATAATTTT
>SMEK01000137.1_pt1 | contig 60330 bp, 55 predicted proteins | sample 2456371 | NCBI WGS metagenome assembly SMEK01 (sample SAMN10132590, study PRJNA489261) | soil metagenome | isolation source: day1 antibiotic-loamy sand soil ammended with composted manure from dairy... | place: USA | collected 2015-04-01
ATACTGATATAATTTTTCAAAGGATTAGGATTAGAATCTGATGTGTCTGATGTGATTGTATATTCGACTGTTTTTTTGTTAGATTTTTCTTCCATTGCGTAATATTGTTTTGCAGCGGAGATGATATTCAATGCCTCGTTAACTTGAGCTTTTTCTCTAGATTCACTAACAACATTCCCAATCATCGGGATGGCAATGGCTGCGATGATCCCAAGAATTACGATAACAGCAAGCAATTCAATTAATGTTAAACCTTTTTCATTTCTTAAATGTTTGATATGTTTTCTCATTCGGTATTACCTCCTTAATATTTTATAAAAAAGTGTATCAAGACAAGGTTTTGGATTGTTCTTGAACATCACCCCCTAAAGTAGCTTGTTCTGACTTTTTCCATTCATGACCCTGATTAGACTTGTTGGAAAATGCTAAACATCGGGATGATAATTGACATCACCACGGTTCCAATGATTCCCGCAAGAAGCACAATCATAATCGGCTCAATTAACGACTTTAATGTATCTACGGTACGGTTCACTTCCGCTTCATAAAAGTCCGCAATTTTTTCCAACATAAAGTCTAAACTTCCCGTTTCTTCCCCAATCGCAAGCATCTGCGTAACTAACGGTGGAATGAGCCAGCTTTTTGAAAAGGGGTCCGATAACCTTCGACCCGTCTCCAAAGCACTTCTCGCTTCTAAAATCACCTTACTTAAAACCGGATTTCCAACCACCTTTGCGACAATATCAAGGGATTGGAGAATCGGAACCGAGCTCGAAACAAGGGAAGACAGCGTCCGGCTCATTCGCGCTATTGCTTCCTTTTGCAACAGGTTTCCGAAAATCGGTGATTTTAGTAAAAGAGCGTGAACAGTATAATTGAAGTTTTGATTATTTTTCATGAAAAATCGAAATGCAATAATAAGTGCAATAATCAAGAGAAGCCCTAACCACCACCATTTTTGAATCCCTTTACTTAAACCAATCATAAACAGGGTAATCCCAGGGAGATCAGCTCCCATTTGGGCAAACATGGCGGTAAAGGTTGGCACGATAGACACCATGAGAAAAATAATCACTAAAACCATGATGGCAAGTAAAACAACTGGATAAGCCATCGTCGATTGAATTTTTTTCTTTAAGTTGTATTGCTTTTCAAAAGTTGTCGCAAGTTTGTCCAACGTCGTATCGATATTTCCCGATAATTCTGCGGAAGCCATCATGTTAACGAACAATTCGGGAAACACTTTCGGGTGTTTTCTTGTCGCTTCCGAAAATGAAATCCCTGTTCGGATATCTTCCTCTACTTGTTCCAACGCTTTTTTCAACGGTTTACTTCTCGTTTGGCGCGATAATATATTGGTTCCATCAACGATAGATACACCTGCGCGTACTAACGTAGCAAATTGTCGGCAATAGATGACAAAATCTTGGTTTTTCACTTTTGTACCGCCGAAATTCAACTCTTTGTCAAGAATGCTCGATGATTCATTTAATTCCCGTGGATTAATACCCTGTTCTCTTAACTTTGCAATTGCTGCTTTTTTAGTTGTGGCATCAATTTTTCCTTTTGTTAATTCACCGTTTTTTGTCCTTCCTACATATCTATAAATGGTCAATTGTACTCACCAACGTTCATGTAAGGTTTCACTTCCTCAAACGACACGATGCCTCTTGAAAGCAACTCTTGAATTGAATGTTGCAACGTATGCATGCCTAGTGCACGGCTCGTTTGCATGATATTTTGAATTTGGTGAATCTTTTCGTTGCGAATTAAATTTGTCACTGACGGCACAGCCACAAGAATTTCGGTTGCTGCTACACGGCCGCTTCTATCTTTTCGAACGAAAAGTCGTTGGGAAATTACTCCTTGCAACACATTAGCAAGTTGTGAACGAATTTGATTTTGCTGATGTGGTGGAAAAACATCGATAATACGATCAATCGTTGTCGGTGCACTGGATGTATGAAGTGTGCCAAACACTAAATGCCCTGTTTCTGCAGCAGTAATCGCAGTTGATATTGTTTCTAAATCCCGCATTTCTCCAACGAGAATGACATCTGGGTCTTGACGAAGAGCAGCTCTTAGTCCTGTTGCAAAATCTTTTGCATCAATTCCAATTTCCCGTTGATTGACAATGGATTGATTATGTTGATGAATAAATTCAATCGGATCTTCTAGAGTAATGATGTGTTTTGCCTTCGTTTCGTTGATATGGTGAATCATTGCTGCCAACGTAGAAGATTTACCAGAACCTGTAGGCCCCGTTACTAGCACAAGTCCTTGTGGTTTATCCGCCAAATCATATAACACTTTCGGCATTCCGAGCGATTCAATTGTCGGGATTTTCGTTGGAATTAATCGAAAAGCTAATGCTGGTGCATTTCGTTGATGATAAGCATTGACACGGAATCGAAAATTTTCGTTAAAAGCGTAATTAAAATCTGCATCTCCTTTTGAACGATATTCTTCTAATTTGTTATCCGGAATAATAGCGTTCACCATGTCAATAATCTCTTCAGCAATCAACTCGGAATCTCCAAACCTTTCTAATTGACCGTGAATTCGGTACACTGGTGGAGTTCCAACGGTAATGTGTAAATCTGAAGCATTTAATTCATAAGTTTTTTGTAGTAAATCTTGGATTGAATATCCCATGGCACATCCCTTTCTATTCGACCGTTGCTACGCGTAGTACTTCTTCTGTAGTTGTCAAGCCATTTAATACCTTTAAAAATCCGTCTCCAAGTAAAGTTCGATAACCTTCCTGCTTCATGTAATCCATAATGGTTGGAATTCCTTTTCGTTGCAAAATGTAATCTCTCACCGTACGATCAATCGGTAAGATTTCATGTATTGCAATTCGACCTTTATATCCCGTATGGTTACATGCTGGACATCCTCGACCTCGAAGCACCTTATCAATTTGCAATCCTTCCCTAGAAAAGATTTCCTTTTCTCGAAGGGTTGCAGATACTGTTTCTGCGCAGTCGCGACATACCCTTCTTACTAATCGTTGTGCAATAACTCCTACGACGGAAGATGCGATTAAAAACGGTTCTACTCCCATGTCTTCTAGTCGAGAAATCGATTCAACAGCACTATTTGTATGGAGCGTGCTCAAAACTAAGTGACCAGTAAGGGATGCTCGAGTTGCAATTTCAGCAGTTTCGGTATCCCTGATTTCTCCAATCATTACAATATCTGGGTCTTGACGGAGAATGGAACGTAGGCCTGCTGCAAAAGTTAACCCTACCTCTTCTTTTACTTGAATTTGATTGATTCCCTCTAATCGATATTCAACTGGATCTTCAACGGTAATAATATTTACCCCTTCTTGATTAAGTTCAGATAAAGCGGCATACAATGTCGTCGATTTACCTGAACCGGTTGGACCGGTGATTAATACGATGCCATTTGGTCTTGAAATCATATTTCGGAATAATTCTTCGTTTTGTTTACTAAATCCTAATTTATCGATACTTGTAGCAGCATTGCTTAAATCAAGAATACGCATAACGATTTTTTCGCCATAAATGGTCGGCAATGTTGATAAACGAATATCCACCGGCCGGAAATTAATGGTCGTTTTAATGCGGCCGTCTTGTGGTATACGATTCTCAGTAATATTTAAATTCCCCATAATTTTAATGCGGGCTGTCACCATGTTTTGCATATGTTTTGGAAGTGAACGCTCTGTTCGAAGCACACCATCTACCCGGTATCTTACGCGAAATTCCGTCTCTTGCGGATCAAAGTGTATATCACTCGCCTTTTGCAATACCGCATTGGAAATTAATTGGTTTACTAATCGAACAATCGGTGAATCGTCATCGGTAATTTGCTGATCTACCGTTTCCGATGCAGCAATGTTTAAATCGGCCATCGCCGCATCCATCGATTCTTGTAAATCATAATATTTAGCAATTGTTCTGTATAAATCATCTTTCGCAGCTATCCCCGTCTCGATGTGACATCCGGTTGCCATTCGAACTTCTTCTATAGCAAAGTAATCCATCGGGTCAGCCATTGCGATAAACAATCGATTTTTATCTCGGCGAATAGGCATAATTTGAGCTCGTTTTGCCAACTCTGCAGGCACTAACTGAAGTACTTCTGGATCGATTCGATATTGGCTTAAGTTTACATGAGGAACACCTAATTGAAACTCAAGCACTTCAATTAATTGTTGCTCTGTTAAAAAATTTTCTCGAATTAAGAAATCCCCTAATTTTTCGTTGCTCGATTTATTTTTTAGTGCGTATTCAAGCTGCTCAGGTGATATAACCCCTGCTTCTACGAGCAAATCCCCTAATCGCTTCCGATTTTTTGTAATCATTTTGCCCTCTCCTTTCTATGGAGTTACTAAATTTCCGCCTTTATCATAGTAACTTCCAGGAGGCAACCTATCCTCGAAATTATGATTTTCAACTTCGTAACGGTCGTCATAATCCGGTAATCCATCACCATTTAAATCCACATTCTCCACGAAATTAAAGCTTGATAAATTACCTTGTTCTTCCATCACATCGCTGTTTTCAAAAACTGGTTTTTTTGCTGAAATCAAAACAATACGATTTTTTGGAGGATAATAATCTCTACTAATCTCTTGTATTCTTTCGTCCCCATTTTTGGAAATTTTTCTCGAAACCGTTACTCGAAGCCCTTGTTCTCCTTCCTGAATAAGCTTTGTTGTTCCCATTGGTAAATCGTTTGAATAGCGGTTAATAATCCGAGGATTAATAGATTGTTGGTGAACAGAAATGTGAATAGTTGAATCTTTTACAGCAGAATGTAACGCTACTTTTAATTGGTCATCTTCGACTGTTGATTTAAGTAGATAAGGATGTTCAGAAACATTGACAAATTGCAAATCTTTTTCGGAAAATGCATCTACATATACATCCATTCCTGGTTGCAAATAAGTAGGAATTTCTTTTTGAGAATGTCTCTCTAAAATATCAACTTCTCCTTGCAATACGGTATTGTAAATTAACGAGCTAAAGAAATTGAATCCTTCCAAATTTGCCTCATCTGTTAGATTTAAACTCTCGAAATAGGTTAATAGAGAGAATGGTTCGTTTGGTTTTAATATATAATCGTTTAACGATTCTGCTAATGCTAGTACGCCTCTTGCTTCAGTTGGAATTTGTTCAATGGACAATGCGATTCTTTCATTTTCAAGTAGAGTCGTATCGATAACAGTAGCCTCTACTTCATGAGATTTTAAATAAGAAGCTTGCATAATAACTTGATTGTATGTTGCTTCTATGTCCCAAATCGAAATATTGGAAAGTCGATTTTTTATAACTTCACTGTCAGAAATGTAAAGAGGTAGATGAACGACTTTATCCGATGTCCAAAATAAGAATAATGGCTTGTCTATTAAATTTTGATAGTTTGCTATCGAACTTTCAATGTCAAATTGTATTTCTTGCGGATCAATTGAAAGTTCCGCACCGCCACCCTTGATGATAATTGGTTGTGATTTCCATTCAACAATTGCACTTTCTAGTATTTCTTTAATTTCATCTTCTTTTAATCCAGAAACGCTAACTCCACCAATTGTAGAACCGTTCGTTTGTTTTCCATCTGCAAAAGCTTTTAGTGAAGTTTGCATCAGAATCAATATGCAAATCATTGCAATAATCACTAGGATGAAGGTGAATGCTTTGTGAGATTGTAAATATTTCAACGTATCCACCTCATTACACAACACTTTTTGTACCAATATTAATCATAATTTACTATATCTCATAGTAAATAATCCCCTAATCAAATTCACACAAAATAGGATACATTAATTTACAATTTTTAGTATGATTCTTTATACCTATTTTCCTTAAATTTTTTTGTACAATAAATTTATAGACCAAAAATCATCCATTTTACTGGAAATTTTTTATTTTATAATATATATCCATTCCTGATAAATAATAGTTCCCTTCTACTATAATTATATTTTTGATTACCTTTGTTATATGTATATAAGATTTGTAAAAAATGTTTCATTTTTGTTACAAAAACAATATGTTATGATTCCATAATGTTTTGTAAGCAAGATAAATCAAAACATCAACATATTGTGACAATGAAAGCACAATTCACTGACTTCTATGGCATTTTTCAACGTTTTTCATTACATTGAAATTAGAATTCATTCTACATGATAAGTAGGTGCTTATAGTGAAATATCTATTCAATCAAAGAGGCGGCAAATCGCTAGTTGTTACAGTAATCACGATTTGTGTACTTTTTCTTATTTCAGGCGGTGCAATGATTTATTTTACAATTAAAGATCGAAATATCGAATTTTCTGAAGAAGTGATAGCTGAGGCTACAAGGGTGGCAGAAGCGGAACTTAATAAAGCCTATGCTGTTGCGGAACAATATCCATTTGAAAAGCGATTCGAAGCAATCCAATCAATCGGCTATCGCGAACCAAAGGAAGGAGAATATGCCATCTTCACCTTTGAAAAAGAATATAAAGAAGAAGATGAATTTTACGTTATTTTAAAAATGAAACCGCATGCAGAATACGAAAATCTGACAAGAGTGTATGTATCGGTTTTTGATAAAGAAAACGGGGCACTTATTGTTGAAAAAGAAAATGTTTTGAAATGGGAAACGGAAGGAAAATAATTCTAATAACAGGAGCGAATGATGATAACATTATGTTATTCAATTCGCTCCTTTTTTCTACGGTAACTTTATTTATAAGGAATTATAAAACTTTCATTTTATATTCATCAAATGTCAATATTTTTATAATAAATAATACCCATTAAAATTTCATAAAAATGTATAATGAAGTATAAATAGTATTTTGTTCCCATTTGAGATTGTAAATAATAATAATCAACCTCGACAGTTTAAATAGCGCTCTTAATTCATCAGGTTATACATAAATCTATTTTAAGTGAGGTTAATTTTGTTCTTTAGGAGGAGTAAATGAAAAAAATCTTACGAAATGAACTGGGCCTTTCATTATTAGAAGTAGTTGCTTCAATCATTATCCTTTCCATTATTCTAATTGCTTTTTTCACTTTCTTAGTACAATCCAAAAAAATAAATCGTTTATCCGAGTCTATCGCAGACGCAACATATATAGCGCAAATGGAAATGGAAAATTTATATTCATTATCGATTGGTGAAAACTTTGATAATCTAATATTAAAACTGAAGTCTGATAGTAATTATACGTTGCAATCGGAGAATCTAAAAAAATGCCCAAATAATAATCAAGATTATTCTGATTATGTGTTCGAAAAAATAGATTCTCAATATCCTAATTTCAAAGGAGAAATTCATATAAAAACTCTTTGTCAATATGAGAATAGCGTATCTTTTCGGATAGAGTTGATTGACGTGAATACGAATAGCACAAAAGCTATTTTAGAAAATGTTTATATGTTAAAGGTGACAAATTAGGCGGTGGGATTATCAGAATGTCTAAGCATAATCAACAAGGCTTGACTTTGGTGGAAGTTCTAGCTGTTATCATCATTTTATCGATTATTTTCACATTTATCTTTTCTATTATGAACTCTTCTATTTCACAACATTCTGAACAAGGAAAAGAAGTACAACAAATTCAAAGTGGTGCATTTGTTTTAAAACAAATCACGAAAGATATGAGAAAGAGTTATAGAATTGAAATTGATTCTGAAAATGCGAATAAATATTATCTATACAATAAAGAAAAACTACTCTATCAATACGAATACACGTCAAACAATGAATTGTTACGAACAGATGAAAACAACGATGTTACAGTAGTAGGAAAAAATATAGAAAGCTTTTTAATCTCAACTGATAATGAAGGAAAAGAAGCAACCATATTTTTTGAAATTAATGGCAAAGAATATCGAACGACCATTAATTTTAGAAGAGGGGGATCGTGATGAAGTTCATTAAAAATCACCAAGGCTACGCATTATTTCTGACCATTTTGGTTCTTATGTTAGCTTCTGTTATCGGAATATCCCTATTAACCATCACGGCAAATGCAAATAAAACAACTATCCACGAAAGAGAAAATCAAGCATTATTTTACATTGCCGAGGCAGGTGTAAACCTTGAAAAATCAAATGTATTGAAAGTGTTAAAAGAACTGGACGGAGATATTAAAGCCTCTTTCGAAAATTTGGATCCAAATATCGATAAAAAAGACTTACAAAATTTATATTACGAAAAATTAGTAGATGATTTTTGTAAAAAATATACTGGTGGTAAATGTGGTTCTACTTATTATTTGGAAGAACAGTTCTCCAAAAAACCTAAAGCAGAAACAGAAGTGTCGATACATTTAAATCAACAGCCAATTATCACCATTACATCAACAGGTTTTTTTGAAGAGTATCCAGCGCAATCACGCACAGTTACTCAAGAATTGTATTTAAATATTAATGTCAATATTCAACCTAAAGAAGGTGGAAATGATCAATCGAATGAAGATGAACGCGAAAATGAAAAAGAAGAAAACGTTCTCCCTTTAGAGAATTTTACAGTGCTTACAAAAAGAGATATAAATTTGAGCGGTGGAGCAACCATCCATGGTAATGCAGGATCTATACAAGGCGATATTTCTTTAAACGGAGGTTCAACCATTACTGGAAGTATTGCAGCAGCTGATGAATTGAATCTAAAATATCCAAATTGGATGTATGGCATTAAAGAAAAATTTACATCACTCCCTGAATTTTTACAAAATTCCCCTTCAAAATTAGATCATTATTTACCTGAATTTCCAGATAAGATTTTTCAAGAAGGAGAATATTTCCCTCTACCAGAGGATTATGAAATTGTGAGAAGTCCATACAATAAACATTGGGTCATAAAAGATGGGCATTTAAATGCTACTTCTTATTTAGCAGATAACTTTACATTAACATTGAATAACGACACAAGACTTAAATCTATTAACATAACTGGTAGTAATACAATTACAATTGATATTGGTAATAAGGATATTAATTTACTAGTTGATAATTTAAACATTTCACAAGGTCATATCAACATTATAGGATCAGGAACATTAAATATTTATGCGAAAAAAATTTCTTCTATTGGAGGATCTTGTCAATTAAATTTAAATGGCAACCCTGCTTCTTTTAATATATTTTATAATGGCACTGCCCCTCTCTCCTTCTCTGGTGGAGCAAAAGTAAACGGATCCTTGTATGTAAAACAAAGCAATTTATCCTTATCTGGTGGTTTTGCTTTTTATGGCAATATTTATAGCGGCGGTTCAATGATTAGTATATCAGGAGGAGTACCAACAAGAGGTCAATGGATAGTCGCTCCAAAAGCAACTTTATCCTTATCCGGAGGCGGTAACGTAACCGGCACAGTTATTGCAAATTCTATCAACGCTAGCGGAGGAACAAGCATAAATTATGGTGAACCTATCGTTCCAAATCCAGCTGTTCCACCAACACCTAATACTCCAACGGATACAGAATATAATCTTGATACTGACTTAAGTGATCCATTTATTGAACAACCATTAGTTGAAATTGATAAATAAAAAAGAAAGCGTAGAAACTCTCCATTTCAGAAAGTTTTCTACGCTTTCATTATACCTTAGTACATTTTCAAATAATGCTCTCTCTCCCACGGGTGAACTGTGGAGCGGTACATTTCGAATTCGATTTCCTTCGCTTCTTTAAAGTTTTGGTAAATATGTGGTCCAAGTGCGTTTTTCACCACTTCATCCTGATCTAATAAACGAAGGGCATCATCTAATTGTGCTGGTAAGTTTTCAATTCCATTTTCACGACGCTCTTCTTCTGTCATGATATAGATGTTTCGGTTAATTGGTGCTGGCGGCGTTAATTTATTTTTAATTCCGTCAAGACCAGCCGCTAAAATAACTGCCATTGCTAAATATGGATTCGCTGATGGATCAACAGAACGCACTTCAATACGTGTTGACACTCCGCGAGAAGCTGGTACACGAATTAATGGAGAGCGATTTTGTGCAGACCAAGCGACATATACAGGGGCTTCAAACCCAGGTACTAAACGCTTGTAAGAGTTCACTGTTGGATTTGTAATGGCCGTAAAGCTTTGTACGTGTTTTAATACACCAGCCATAAATTGCATCGCCGTTTCGGATAATCCAAGTTCTGTTGATGGATCATAGAATGCATTCTCATTTCCTTTGAATAAAGAAACATTGCAGTGCATACCTGACCCTGCTTCACCGAATAATGGCTTCGGCATAAACGTTGCATGTAATCCATGTTTTCTTGCAATCGTTTTAACTACTAATTTAAATGTTTGAATATTATCACAAGCAGTAATTGCGTCTGCATATTTAAAGTCGATTTCATGTTGTCCTGGCGCCACTTCATGGTGAGACGCTTCCACTTCGAAGCCCATCTCTTCTAACTCTAATACAATATCGCGGCGGCAGTTTTCTCCAAGGTCAGTTGGAGCTAAATCAAAATATCCACCATGGTCGTTAACTTCTAAAGTAGGTTCGCCGTTTTCATCCAATTTAAATAAGAAGAACTCTGGTTCAGGCCCTAGATTGAAATCGGTAAAGCCCATTTCTTTCATTTCTTTAATAATTCGTTTTAAGTTTGTGCGAGGGTCACCTAAGAATGGTTCGCCATCAGCAGTGTAAATATCACAAATAAAACGAGCTACCTTCCCTTTCCCAGTTGTCCAAGGGAATACCATGAATGTATCTAAATCCGGATATAAATACATATCAGATTCTTCAATTCGCACAAATCCTTCAATGGAAGATCCGTCGAACATCATTTTATTGTTCAATGCCTTATCCAATTGGCTTACAGGAATTTCCACGTTTTTGATTGTTCCTAAAATATCAGTAAATTGTAATCGGATGAATTTTACTTCCTTTTCTTCTACTAAACGATAGATATCTTCTTTTGTATAACGACTCAAAAAATCCACTCTCCTAATTATGTTAACTTTGCTTTGATGATTGTTATTGATAGAGCCTATTAACGTCTCCATAACGCAAGGAAGGTTTTTGCAAACGGGATTGAGCAATCTTCATTTCTTCCCGCAAAATGCTGCGGATTTTATCTTCTGATAGTTCTTTTCCGATTTTACTATGCTCATTTTCCTCTTTTTTCATTTCAAAGACTTTTTTGATTCCCGCAATGTTTAAACCTTGTTCAAGTAAATCTTTAATTTCTAGCAGTTGATCAACATCATTTAATGAAAACATTCGTTGATTGCCTTCTGTACGATGTGGACGAATTAAATCATGTTCTTCATAATAACGAATTTGGCGCGCCGTAAGATCCGTTAATTGAATTACCGTACCAATTGGCAATAAAGGCATAGATTTTCGAATTTCACTCGTCCGTTTCTTTTGATTTGACATGTCACTCCTCCCCAATGAGGAAATTTTACTACCCGTCATTTTATTTGTCAATGTCATGTTAGAAAACCTAACATCAGTAATTTATTGTATATTCGAGATAAATTGCCATTTATCCTAAGAAAAATTGTTTATTTTTTATTTTGACGCAAAACAAAAAAACTGTGGGAAAATTGATTGTCATTTTCCACAGTTTTTTCCTTTATCATTATCCTTTTTTCAATCGGTAAATCAATTCTAATAAATGGATAAATAAATTGATAAAAACTAAATATAAACTCAAAGCCATCTTTACAACTTCATCTTCTTTTACATAATGATTCCGAATTAAATTAAAATCATACACAGTGAAAAGAGCAAATACCAATACGATTAAAGCTGCAATAAATATATGTACTGCACTGCTAACTGAGATAAAGAAATAAATAAGGGAAAATATAATAACAATAAGTAAAATTGCCACTAAATACATTCCCCAGCTAGAAAGATCCCGTGGTATATTTAATCCCACTAACGCAAGTATAATAAATAGAATTACCGTTCCGAAAAATACGGAAAGCAAAAATGCTGCTCCTAGTGCCTCTATAAAAAACTGACCTAACCAAAAGAACATAATACCTGTTAAAAATGGAACAGCATATAAAATTCCACCCGCTAAATATACATTGCGTACAAAAACGACGACAATTAACAAGATAATATTCATAATTGCAATGGCCAAAACAATTGAGGATGGCAATAACATTCCAATCAATAAACCAATGGCCGTTAAACCCCACATTAAAGCAAAATGTTGTAATACAAGTCTTAAATGATGGGCGTACATGTAAACAACTCCGTTTATCTTATTTAGTTCAATATATTTTTCATTGGAGTTGTATATTCAAACTAAAAGACCTTTCCGGTATATTCAATCATTCGATTTTCCTTTGTCACGATAATTTTTGTGACACTTGCTCCTTCAATTTCAAAGTCCCATATATGTTGAATTGGTAATCGCAAAATCGATAATATTAGGGCGCGAATGGCTACACCATGGGATACAACAAGAATTTTCCCCGAGCTCAATTTTCTTGCACAAAATTGAACAAACTCGTCCATTCGTTGAATAACTTGTTGGAAACTTTCCCCGGTATCAGGGGTGTATCGTTCTGGATAACAGCAATATTCCTCGTATCTTTCTGCATCATCATTTTGAATTTCTGCAATCCGCTTTCCTTGCCAACTACCTAAATGAATTTCTTGCAATCTAGCATCTTTTTCAATCGTTAAATAATGACCTACTAATATTTCGGCAGTGTCATAGGCTCTTTTTGAAGGACTAGAAAAAGCCGCATCAAATGAAATGTCTTGAAGTTGCCCTTTTAAACGCATGACTTGCTCAATGCCCATTTTCGTTAAATTTGAATCGAGCCACCCTTGCAGCCGCCCTTCTTTATTCCATTCTGTTTCTCCATGGCGCACGATATAAAGTTCTAATTTATTTTCCATACCATTCATCCATAACTTGCTGAAATTTTTCGATTGCTTTTTCGCTTTTAATTCCAATTCGAAGCCATTTGCCATCCATACCAACAAAATTTTCTGTATGTCTTAAGACAACTCCATTACGAAGGCAATAAAAATAAAAATCTCTTGTTTTTTGCGATTCTTTCAATTGAAAGCATAAAAAGTTCGCAACGCTTTTCGTTATGATGCATTGTTGTTTGTGCAAATAGTTTTCTAGATTTCTTTTTAATGATTGGTGATTTTCAATGCTTTCTTTTCGAAATTTATCATCTTCTAAACACAATCTGCCGATTTCGATTGCCAAAGCATTTACGTGCCAATGAGGAAGCTTTTCTCTCAACTGATTGATAACATTTTCGCTTGAAACTAAATATCCTAATCGAATGCCAGCAATACCGTACATTTTCGTCATCGATCTCATAACCGAAAGATTAGAATATTGTTTTATTAGGGAGATAACAGATTCAGATTCATCGGTCCAATCCATAAAGGCCTCATCAACTAACAGCTCACAACCTACTTCTCTTCCGTAAATCAAGAGTTCTTCAATTATATCCTTTGAAATAAGGGAACCCGTTGGATTATTCGGATTACATAAGTAGAGGCAAGAAGCATCATGCATGCTCTTTTTGATTTGATTCATTGGAAGTTTGTATGTCGTAATTTCATGAGCCACATATTCAATGATTTTGGCTCCTTGCGCTTCCAACGTCGATTTATATTCAGAAAAGGTTGGATGAACGATGATTACTTGTCGATTAGTAAATCTTCCAGCAAAAAAGGTTAATAATTCTGCCGCGCCGTTTCCAATGATAAGGTTTTCTCGTTGAACATTTAGTTTCTTTGCTAGCATTGTTCTTAACGGTTCTGCTTCTGGATGCGGATAGGTGGAAATATGGTGAATGAATTGGGGCCAAGCATCTTTCACTTTCTGAGGAAAGCCAAATGCATTCACATTTTCACTTAAATCATATACTTTTTCAGGAATTGGAATCTGAAAACGTTGATAAAGTGTTTTGTAATTAGCCCCATGCGACGGTAATTGCAACGACGCCACCTCCCATGATAATCGTAAATAGTGCTGAAACGATAAACATATGGCGAATTGCTTCTTTAATATGGTTTACCTCTAACGGCACATCCGCTTTTCCCATATAAGCTCTAAAGGATTGTACACCTTGGTAAGAGTTGTAGCCTCCTAGTCTAATTCCAAGTTGATAGCTGGTAGCAGCTTCTAAATAACCGCTATTAGGACTAGGATGTTTTTTTGCATCTATCCTCCATAAACGAATCCGTTCAGTTAACGAGCGATGGGTTTTATTTTTCGTGAACAATAAAATAATCAAACCTGTTAATCGACTTGGAATAAAGTTAGCCACGTCATCCAACTTTGCACTAAATTTTCCAAACTCAATATATTTTTCATTTTTATAACCAATCATGGAATCTAACGTGTTAATTGCTTTATAAGCCCATAATCCAGTTGCTCCAAAAAGACAAGCGTAAAATAGTGGTGCTGTTACCCCATCACTTGTATTTTCAGAGACTGTTTCTACAACACCGCGCACAATTTCCGATTCCTCTAAATGTTCGGTATCGCGCCCCACAATCCACGATAGTTTTTTTCTAGCTTCATTTAAATCTCCTGCAATTAACGCATTATATACTTCCATTGCTGCTTCTTTTAAACTTTTTTGGGCTAGTCCAATCCCAATCAATACCCCTTCAATGAGTATGCCTACTATTACATGAATTTTATAAGCTAAATACACTATAAGAAAAGTTGTAATAGCTACAACAGATACAACGAGAATACCGGTAATCATTCCTTTAAGAAAGCGGTAAGATCCTTTATTGAAACGATAGGTAAGGAATCTGATGAATGAACCGATCCACCGAACAGGGTGGGGAAATTTTGGAGGGTCACCGATAAAAGCATCTAGCAATTGTCCAACAATCACTGCAACAATCGTCATGTTTTCGATATTCCTTTCGTATAAGCAATATATTCATCAACGGCCATTGTTAACGTTTCATATAAGGCTTTTCCAACAAACGAACCAAGTTTTGTAATGGACCCTCCATATTCATGAAATTCCCCTTTTTGAGTGGAGGCAATGCAAACGCTATCAGTAGAAGTACCTGTCGCAATCGTGCCGGAATTGGAATCGATAATGTTTCGTTCCGCGAGCACTTTTGTTTTCACTTCAATAGCGCAACATAATGCTTGAATTAATGCCTCATCCGTTAAATAACCGTTTATGAAAATAAAGATATTGATTGTGCCATTTGCTGGTTTATAAGAATATGCATGAGATTTTGTAACATCCACCGCATTACTCAATCCAGCAGTAACAAGTAAAACGATGGAAGTTTCACCCTCCTCGTAAAAACGTGAAAATGCAAATTTCATATCGACAGCCGTCATCATCGCTACGGTTTTATCAAGTGGAAAGCCTTTGGATAGAAGAAATTGTTTCATTTCCTCATGGGCATCCTGAGGAAAGTAGGATTTATCAACAGTACGATTAATAAAATATTGATAATGACCATAACCAGGATTGTGCATAGCTGAACTAAACGTGCGCATGGGTTCATTCGCTTCAATTGCAATAAATTCTCCATAATTTTTGATACATTCAAGTGTTATCATTCTATTCCCTCTTTTTGACTACTCTATTAAGTAAGTTAACACAAATCGAAGTTTAAGTGAACAAACAATACAGCAGGTTAAGAAAACTTATGACTGATTGTTCAGGTGTTTCCTACTAATTGCAAGTAACCTGCTAACGTAGTAGATTTTTCAATAAAACGAAAAAAAGCAGCTCTTAATGAACTGCTTTAAATAGACTTTAATTTTTGAACTGCGCTGCAAACCGCATATTTTACATGCTCGTATGTTAAGCCACCCTGTACATATGCAGTATACGGCGGTCGTATTGGACCATCTGCTGTTAGTTCAATACTTGAACCTTGAACGAAAGTGCCTGCCGCCATGATGACATCATCTTCGTATCCAGGCATGTATGACGGAACAGGTGCATAATGGGCATTAATTGGAGAGGCTGCTTGGATTTCTTGACAAAAGGCAATCATCTGCTCCGAAGTTTGGAACGATACGGATTGTATTAAATCCGTGCGGTATTCCGTATAATGAGGAGTTGTCTTCATTCCAACTTCCTCTAATATGGCAGATGTAAAGATTGCTCCTTTCAAACTTTGCGCCACAATATGAGGTGCTAAGAAAAAGCCTTGATAAAAATCGATTAGTGTATTTAAAGATGCGCCAGCTTCTCCACCAATGCCAGGGCTCGTCATACGATAAGCGCATTTCTCAACTAAATCAGCTCTACCAGCAATGTATCCACCTGTTTTGGCAAGTCCTCCTCCTGGATTTTTGATAAGTGAACCTGCCATTAAATCAGCCCCAACTTCTGTCGGCTCTAATCTTTCTACAAACTCACCGTAGCAATTGTCAACAAAGATTACGACGTCTTGTTTGATTTCTCTTATTTTTTCACACATTTCACGTATTTGATCAATTGTAAAGGAAGGTCTGATTGCATAACCTTTTGAGCGCTGGATTGCAACCATTTTCGTCTTTTCATTGATGGCTTGTCGAACACCTTCCCAATCAATTTCACGATCATTAATTAAATCAATATGTCGATACTGAATATCGAAATCTTTTAAAGAACCTGTATCTTTTTCACCACCATCAACAATCGATTGGAGGGTATCGTAAGGTTTCCCTGTGATATAGATTAATTCATCTCCAGGTCGTAGCACACCAAATAAACTTAACGTAATCGCATGAGTTCCAGAGATAATTTGACTTCGAACAAGGGCACTTTCTGCACCGAACACTTCCGCATAAACTCGTTCTAAATTATCTCGTCCCTCATCATCATATCCATACCCTGTTGATGGATTAAGATGAAAATCGCTTACTTGATGTTTACGAAAAGCAGCTAATACCTTTTGTTGATTGAAAAAAGCTGTTTCATCCACTCTTTCATGGTAAGGCTTTACTTTTACTTCGATTTTTTTTGCAAGTTCTACAATTTCAGGTTTTAAGTTAGATACGAACATTTGTGATACTCCTGTCTTTTTTGCTTTTGAAGGAATTTCTTTTATTTTTATCCTTTACCATCTTATCAGTTCGTTGAAAGGAGTCAACTGTATTGCTGGAAATAGACAACCTAAACACTTGAATTTATTTAAATACTTTCGCCTTTTCCTCAAATACATGCTGCACTGGACAAAATTCCTGGAGTTATCAACTCGCTCAATAAAAAAGGGGAGTCCTCTCAAGAACTCCACCGAATAATTCATTATTTAAACTCTAATTCTCCATCGTACGCTTCCATGCCGCCTTCTAAATTTGTCACATTATACCCATTTGATTCTAAAAATTGGCAAGCATTAGCACTGCGAACACCCGAACGGCATACAATAATATATTCTTTTGTAGGATCTAATTCCTTCATGCGTTCAGGGATAGATCCTAAAGGAATATGAACAGCACCTGGAATCATTCCGTTTGCCACTTCAAAATCTTCGCGTACATCAATAATATTTAAATCCTCATTGGCATCTAATAAATTAATTAATTCTTCCGTTGTCATTGTTTTCATACTTTAAACCTCCAAACTTTCATCTGCCAAATATTATAATCCACAAAATAAAAATCGGCGAGTAGAATACTGCCGATTTTCCCAGGATTACTCCTCTGACTGAAGAGAAATTGATTTAGATGGTGAAAATGTTGAAATGGCATGTTTATAAATTAAATGTTGTTTACCTTCCGATTCAATTAACACCGTAAAGTTATCATAAGACTTAACAGTTCCTTTTAATTGGAAACCATTTAATAAAAAGACAGTTACAAATGTATTGCTTTTACGCAAATTGTTTAAGAAAGCATCTTGTAAATTCATTGATTTCACACCGCACACCTCATCTATTTTTTTCTCTAGTGTAAATTATTCGATGCAAATGGATTATTTTCCTTCTTTATTATAAAAAAATTTAGACATTTTTATTATGTTTTCCCAATCATTTCCTATCCATTGCACATCCATTTTGTTTCGAAAATACGTTAGCTGCCTTTTTGCATATCGACGGGAATTTTGCTTAATTTGTTCCACCGCTTCTTCCAAGGAAATATGGCCATCAAAATAGTCATATAACTCTTTATAACCAATTGCCTTAATGGATTGTACGTCTCGAATATTTTTCTCCCATAAGCGTTTGACTTCCTCAAGCAACCCTTGTTCCATCATTAAATCGACCCGTTTGTTAATTCTTCTATACAATTCTTCCCGGTCGATATTCATACCAATAATTAAATGGTTGTACAACGGAACATTACCTCGATTCAGTTCCTCCGATTGTTTAGAAACTCCGTGCAGTTCAATTAATTCCAATGCCCGAATGACGCGGCGTGTGTTGTTCGGATGAATTGTTTTGGCCGTTTCCGGATCTAGTGCTGCAAGTTTCTCATGCATTGCTTTTGGCCCCACTAATGCGAGTTCCTCGTAATATTTCTTGCGCGCTTCTTCGTCCACTTTTTCTTCAGTAAATTGAAAATCGTATAATACAGCCTGAATATATAAACCTGTTCCGCCAACGATAATTGGCAGTTTTCTCCTACTTTGAATTTCCTCTATTTTTTCTCTTACTAATCGTTGGTATTCCGCTACGGAAAAGCTTTCAGTCGGTTCTTTAAAGCTTAATAGATAATGAGGGATGCCTTCCATTTCTTCTTCTCGGATTTTTGCAGTCCCAATATCAAGACCTTTATAAACTTGCATTGAATCGCCGTTAATGATTTCACCTTCAAAAGCTTTCGCCATTTTGATGCTCAATGCCGTTTTTCCAGAAGCGGTAGGGCCAACGATTGCTACTACATCAATTTGTTTTTCCATTTTTTAACCACCGTAATAGGACTTGATATACTACTTCTTTATTTTGTTCATTTAATATTTCATGTCGCATGCCTTCAAACAAATAAACCGCAACATGCTGAAGGCCTGCATCTGTTAATTCTTTTGCGACTTTAAACACCCCTTTACCATTGTTCCCAACCGGATCTACACTGCCGCTAACTAAAAGAACAGGCAAGTCTTTTCGTATTTTTTTATTTTCATCTTTTTGATGAATTAACAGCAGCCCTTCTGTTAAATCTTTAAAAAATTGATGGGTTGGGATGAATCCGCAATAAGGATCTTCCAAATAATTTTCCACTTCTTTTATATTACTGCTTAACCAATCAAATGGGGTTTTAGCGTTTTCAAATTGTTTGTTGAAGCTTGTGAAAGTTAATTCATTCATCCATTTACTTTCCATCTCTTTTCCTTGATAACGAGCAAGAAATTTGGCAAGGACATTCCCAACATAATGTAAAGCTGTTGTTGAGCCCGTTCCACATAAAATACTTTGATGGATGAGACTTGAATGAAGTTGAATAAATCGGCGGGCAATAAAGGAACCCATGCTGTGGCCAAATAAAATACACTCAAGCTCATCATTCATCGTTTCATTCATGACTTCATACACATCTTGCACAACTCGCTCAAAACCATCTTCGTCACAAAAATAGCCAAACTTTCCGCTCGCTTCACCCGTTTTCCCGTGCCCTCGGTGGTCATGTACAACCACTCGATATCCATTCTGACACAGTATACGGGCAAATTCATCGTAGCGATCTCCATGTTCTCCCATGCCGTGAAGAATATAAAAGTTTCCGATTGGCTGTTCTTGTTCATAAATTCTTGTGTAGATTTGTACTCCGTCACTCATAGTGATCCATCGTGCATTTTTCACCGCCATCACCCTTCGCATCTTGAATAAATTGATTTAACTGCATGGAATAAAATAACTTTTCATTTTCAGAATAGCCAAGCCTTTTACTCATTATTTCAATGACCACATCTTTTGTTCGTTCCACGAGTGCAAGATCAAAATACATGAGGCCTGTTCTGCGGATGAAAAAATCAGCTGGTGTGTATGCCATTTCATAATAAATGCTATAAAGCAACTGAGCAAACAACGTTTTTGGAAGTTTATCAGTCGGTTCTTGTGATTCTAGTAAAGCAAATACCCGTTCGACATTCCTTCCATACATGCGGGCAAGCATCTTTGCTTCTTCGAAAGGGAGTCCAACCTTTGCCCCTTCCATTGCCTTGTGATTTACAAATGCCTCAAAATTGTTAGAGTGAAGACCCTCAGCACCAGAAAGCGATAAAGTTTTTGTTTTGCATTTTGTCGCATGACGAAAACGATGTTTCTTCACGATTTTATCAACAATTTGTTCCGCCATTAGACGATACCCAGTGAGCTTTCCCCCTGCGATAGTCATTAATCCGCTTTTTGAAGTCCAAATTTCATCTTTTCTTGAAATCTCAGACGGATTCTCTTCTTTTTCAAAAATGAGAGGCCGAATACCAGCCCAGGTAGACTCTACATCTTTTTTATCTAAAGATAGGGATGGAAATACGGAACGCAGAGCATTCAACAAATATTCCACTTCTTCTTTTGTTGCAACCGGATGAACAAGGTCTTCATGATAAAACGTATCTGTTGTTCCGACGTATATTTTTTGATTTCTCGGGATGGCAAACACCATTCGACCATCTTCTGTATCGAAATATATCGCCTGCTCTAAAGGAAGTGCGGACTTGTCTATTACAATATGAATTCCCTTTGTTAATTTTAATACCTTTCCTTTTTTATTATGTTGAACATCTTTAGATAAAAGTTCATCTACCCAAGGCCCTGTAGCATTGACAATTTGGGTGGCATGGATTGTTATTCTTTTCCCAGTTATTTCATCACGTACTTTTGCTGCAACAATTCGATTTTTCTCATAAACAAATTCCGTTACTCTTGCGTAATTTAAGCAAATCGTTTTATATTCTACCGCTTTCTTAATTGCCTCGATGGTCAGTCTTGCATCGTCTGTTTTATACTCCACGTAATAACCAGCTCCGCGCAAGCCGTCCTTCTTCAAAAACGGTATGAGTTGAAGTGTCTCTTTCTTTGAAAGCATTTTTCGTCGTTCTGATTTGCGTACTTGTGCTAATGAATCATAGATTTTTAAGCCAATGGATGTGGATAGTTTCCCTAAAGAACCATTTTTGTAAATAGGAAGTAGCATTTTTTCAGGAGTTGTAACATGGATGCTATTTCTATAAACAATTTCTCTTTCTCTCCCTACTTCCGCTACAAGAGCAAACTCCAATTGTTTTAAATAGCGAAGTCCTCCGTGAATCAGCTTCGTTGAACGGCTGGAAGTGCCTGCTGCAAAATCTTGCATATCCACTAACGCCACGGAAAGACCTCTTGATGCAGCATCCAACGCAATACCTGCACCAGTAATTCCACCGCCAATAACCAACACATCAAACGAATAGTTATTTAACAGTTGCAACATGTTGGAACGATTTTGAAATGAAAACATCCGCACACTCCTTTATTAAGCTTTTGCTACTTCCTTTTACATAACCCGTTTAAACATTTTTTCAATTTCATAAGTAGAGAAATGAATCATCACCGGACGTCCATGAGGGCAAGTAAACGGATTTTCCGCTTTACGCAGGTCGTTTATAAGCGCCACCATTTGTTCTTTCGTTAAATAATAGTTCGCTTTAATGGAACGTTTACAGCTCATCATGATGGCTGCTTCTTCTCTTAATTTTTTTACATCCGTTTTTCGAGTTTTTAATACTTGTTCAATTAATTCTTCGATGATTTCTTGTTCAAAACCTTTTGGGAACCAAGTTGGATGTTCACGAACAACAAAAGAAGATGAACCAAACTCTTCGAGAAATACCCCTACTTCTTCTAACGCTTGTCGATTTTCTTTTAAGATGAATGCCTCATCCTGGCTGTAGTGGAACGTTAACGGAAGCAATAATGCTTGCCGCTCATTCGGATCCACTTCCCCCACCTTTTCTTTAAAATATTCATATTTTATTCGTTCTTGTGCAGCGTGTTGATCGATTAAATAAAAGCCATCTTCCATTTGTGCAACGATATAAGTTCCGTGAATTTGCCCAACCACTTCTAGCTCCGGAAATGGTTCTGTATGTTTAGCGACGATGGGCTCTTCAACAACTGCCTCAGCCTTTTCCATAGTTGTTTCATCACCCTCATCTGTTTCCTGATGGCTAGTTGTATTCTCCCATTGGTTCACTAATTCTGTTGGGGGTGACTCTATTTCTATTTCATCCATTGCAGGACTTTCATTTATAACAGCCGATTCATCGGCTAGACGTTCGACAATTGTCTTGATTTTTGATTCATTAATCGTAGGTTGTTTCCAAATATTCATTTGCTCAGAAATTGGTCGAGTGATTTTCTCTTTTTTTTGAGCTAATGGGACATTCATACGTTCACGAATCGCATGGCGAATCGTTTGTTCAATCAACGGCAGCAACTCTTCTTCTTTACTTAAACGAATTTGTAATTTCGTAGGATGCACATTGACATCAGTCAAATATGGATCGCCTTCGATGTACAATGCAACGATTGGAAAGCGTTCGATCGGCAAAAAAGTGTGATAAGCATCAACGATTGATTTTTGGACTAAGTAATGTTTCACCCATCGTCCATTGACGAAAATGGAGATATAGTTTTTAGACGCGCGTGTAATTTCAGGCAAAGAAGCATATCCGTGAATGGAATAGTCTCTATTTTCTCCACTGAAAGCTATCATCTTTTTTGCATTTTGTATTCCGTAAATCGCTGCAAGTACTTGTTGCACATTTCCACGACCATTTGTTTGAAGGAGTGTTCCTCCATTATGAACAAGCTTAAATGCGATATTTGGATACGCAAGGGCTAAACGATTCATTAGATCGATGGAGTGCCCGAGTTCTGTTTGAATCGTTTTTAAATACTTTAGCCGAGCTGGAGTATTAAAAAATAGTTGGGACACGGTAATTTCTGTCCCTTTTCTTAGTGGCCCCGGCTTTTTCGATACAATATTTCCACCTTCAAGTTCTAATTCAATTCCCGATTCCCCGTCAGAAGTTTTTAATTGAAGTTTCGAAACAGCAGCGATAGATGCAAGAGCTTCCCCCCGGAATCCAAGGGTGCGGATGCGAAATAAATCTTGCTCTTTCGAGATTTTGGATGTCGCATGGCGATAAAAACATAACATCGCATCAGTCTCATCCATGCCGCTTCCATTATCAATGACTTGAATAGAGGTTAAGCCCGCTTCCTCAAGGAAAACTTCAATGGATGAACTTCCTGCATCAATGGCATTTTCAACAAGTTCTTTCACAACCGATGAAGGTCTTTCAACAACTTCCCCCGCTGCTATTTTGTTGGATAGCCATTCATCCATCAATTGAATCTTACCCATGCGTATCCCTCCTTATTGTTTTAGTGATTGTTGCAATTCGTACAAAAAATTCATTGCTTCCATCGGTGTCATCGATACGATATTTACTTTTTCTAATCGTTTTAAAACTTCTTGCTCATGAGATTTCAGCGATTTCTTTTCTTGTTTAGGCTCTACATCTTCTTCAAACAATGATAGTTGATGAACCTCTTCCTCAATTTGAGGGGCTGAGTTGTCTATTTGTTGTGATTCAAATTCCTCAAGCAAAATTCTTGCCCTTTCAATAATCTTCTCCGGCATATTTGCTAGTTTCGCCACATGAACACCGTAACTTTTATCTGCTGCTCCTTTTTTCACTTTATGCAAGAACACCACATTGCCATTTTTCTCAACCGCACTCACATGAACATTTTGAAGTCGTTCAAGTACCTCTTCTAAAGCAGTTAGTTCATGATAATGTGTGGAAAATAGCGTATTTGCACCGATGTGATCGTGGATATATTCCATCATGGCTTGAGCAAGGGCCATCCCATCATATGTTGATGTACCTCGTCCAATTTCATCAAATAATAACAAACTTTTTTCCGTTGCATTCGTAATGGCATGCTGACTTTCCAGCATTTCCACCATGAAAGTGGATTGGCCAGAAGCTAAGTCGTCAGCGGCTCCTATGCGGGTAAAAATTTGATCGGTAATCGGTAATTCAGCTTCATCACATGGTACATAACACCCCATTTGCGCCATTATGACAATCAACGCTACTTGACGCATATATGTACTTTTCCCAGACATATTCGGTCCGGTAATCAGCATCATATTTTTTTCTTCTGTTAACACACAATCATTTGGTACATAGCCTTGTTTATTTAACATTTTTTCAACAACTGGGTGTCTTCCGCCAATGATTTTTAAACCTTTTCCTTCATGGAAAGTCGGCTTAGTAAATTGATATTTTTCTGATACAACTGCAAAGCTTAAGTACACATCCAATTCGCTAATAATTGAAGCGAGTTGTTGTACACGGGGAATATATGCTTTTAACTGTTCTCTTAATTCAACGAATAGTTCGTACTCAAGAGCTAAGCTTTGTTCTTCTGCATTCAAGATTTGTGTCTCTTTTTCTTTTAATTCTTCCGTAATAAAGCGCTCTGCATTGGCTAGTGTTTGTTTTCGATGATAGCGAGATAAATCTACATTCGATAAGTTCGATTTTGTTACTTCAATGTAGTAACCAAAAATTCGGTTAAAGCCAATTTTTAAATTTTTGATGCCTGTTAGCTCCCGTTCTTTTTGCTCAAGCTGAGCAATCCAATCCTTCCCGTTTCGGGCAATATAGCGCAATTCATCTAGTTTTTGATTGTAGCCTTCTCGGATCACATCCCCCTCTTTAATGGCAACTGGCGGATGATCCGTAATAGCTCTTGAAAGTAATTGCTCAATATCCTCACAAGCGTCCATTTTACTCGCAAGGTTTATTAACGTTTCTTTATTGCTTTCGAGAAGTTTTTCTTTAATGGTTGGGACTTGTCTTAATGATTCACGAAGTTGCGCTAAATCTCGACCACCTACATTGCCAAATGCAACTCGTCCTGAAAGGCGCTCCAAATCATAGACGCTTTTTAGCAGTTCCCTTAATTCATCACGCAAGAAAAATTCATCCAGTAAATCGGTCACGGTGTTTAGTCTTTCTTCTATTTGTGCTCGGTTCGCGAGAGGTTGGTGGAGCCATTGTTTTAACTTTCTTCCGCCCATTGCCGTTACCGTCTCGTCTAAAAGCCAAAGCAAAGTTCCCTTTTGATCCTTTCCACGAATGGATTGCAGGAGTTCTAAGTTGCGTTTTGAATTGGCATCGATTTGTAAATATTGTTTCGTTTCGGTATATGTAAAAGGTTGAATGTGAGATAAGGAGCGCATTTGAGTACGTTCAATATATTGAAGTAAATATTTAGCCACACCGAAACACTTTTTCGGGAGATGGAGTAAATAGTTGTTAGCTTTTTCATCGTGCATCTCTTCATTTTCAATAGATAAAACAATGCCGAGATTTGCCGCTTGTTCTTGTAAGAGAATTTTTAATTCATCTGTCACTACAAGTTCTCGAATATTATAGGCTTGTAATTGTTGAAAAAGCCCCTTTACGCCGCCTTCAATGATGAAAGACTTCGCTTCCCCAGTGGAAACATCCAAATAGGCAAATGCAAATTCATGATCACTAATTCGCTCAGCACATCCGATGAAAATGTTTGATTTATTGTCAATTGTTTTTCCTTCAATCATCGTACCTGGTGTAATGAGTTGAATGACTTCACGCTTCACTACACCTTTTGCTTGTTTTGGGTCTTCCACTTGTTCGCAAATGGCTACTTTATAACCCTTTGATACTAATGTTTCAATATAGCTTTGGGCGGAGTGATATGGTACACCGCACATCGGTACTCGTTCATCTCCACCCGCATCACGTCCTGTTAAAGTGATTTCAAGTATTTGAGACGCTTTCAATGCATCTTCAAAAAACAATTCGTAAAAGTCACCTAATCTAAAAAAGAGAAAAGCATCTTCGTAATCTGCTTTAATGGATAAATATTGTTGCATCATTGGTGTATATGTAGTCATGTTATTACCTCACTTAAAATTCTCTAAGCTATTATAACATGACGAAAATTATAGCGATAACCAAGAAAACATGCTTTTTAATATTAGGAGCACCATCTTATTATTCTATTGATGGTGCTCTCAATGGAGATTATTGAAATGAAGAGGAGTCTTCACTGCTGCTTGATTTTTTATAATCGAAATCTGAAGAACTTGAAGAGGAAGAGGAGCTTGATGATTCATCATCATCGTCATCAAAATTCCATTCTTCTTCAAATTCAATTGGATGAACTGATACTACCACTTTTGTTTCACCGATTACTTCCACTAAGAATTCGCGTTCAATCACAATGTTGAAGCTATCGCCTTGTTGGTTGATCACTGCTTCAATGCAGTTTGGTTGTTGTAATACTTTTACATGGACTTCATTTGAATCGATGATTTCTTCATCGCGATAATGTAATTTTATTCTGTCTTTATAAGGAATTGTTTCTGTATAAACAGCAGTTTTTGAATGGTTATGATATGCATACCACACATTCACATCAAATTTACCAGAAACTTCTACATATTTACCCACTTTTTTCGCAGAATAGTGGTGGTTGATTACCCAACAACCTAATATGCTTGTTGGCGTGTTAGGTGGACGCATCACTTCACTGGATTCCGTACGTTTTTTCCCTTTCGCCACAACCGCTTTTGTCACGATTTGACGCAAACGTTTCAAACAATTTCCTCCTTTACATCTAGTCGAACTATTGTATGCGGCGAATGCCTAATTGGTGAAATATGATCTTTGTTTTTAAAGAAATTTGTTAAATCCTGTCGATTAAAGCAATAATGAGTTGAACTAGTGCATTTGCCTAACAAACATATAGTATTAAGGGAGGTTAAGAAGTGTTCCAGTTTGCGTAAAAAATTCAAAAGAAAAAAGGCTACTGGAAAATCAAACATTCGATTTTCCTTGTAGCCTTTTATTAAGAGCAACTTCCAGGACTCGTATTTTGCACTTTTGATCCCGTTTCACCAGTAAGTAAATTGCCGCCAGTTGATTCAATAATATCGTTTGTAACAGTTGTCGCAATCGCGTTGGAAACTAATTGCAATAGTATATTAACTTCCATTTGAGATTGTTTAAACTGCTGAACAACTGGTAATTCATCGATTTCTTTTTCTATTTCCTCGATTTTTTTCTCAACAAGTTTCAGCGCTTTTTCTTTCCCTAAATGTTGGAAGTTTACAGCTTGTTTTTGAAGGGATTTTAAACTTGCAATTTTTTCACGCACAAATTGATTTTCATTAATTTGAGCTTCTGCTTTTTTGAAAAATTCTACTTCTTCAGTTTGGGCAATCATGTGAGCGATTTCTTTCGCTTTTTCAACAATTTCATCTTTTGTATATAATTTAGTCGCCATTAGATTTCCACCTCTTGTCGTTTTACCACTTCTACAAATTCACCGCGAAGAGAGTAAGAACTTGCTTTCGTGATTTTCACTTTTACTAACTGACCAATTAATTCTTTCGGGCCAACAAAGTTTACTAATTTATTTCTTCTTGTATAACCAGCTAATACATCACTGCGTTTTTTACTTTCGCCTTCAACTAACACTTCAACAATTTGATTTTCATATTTTTTCAATGCAGCTTTTGAGAATTCTTCTACAACGGCATTGAGGCGGTATAAGCGATCTTTTTTCACTTCCATTGGTACGTTGTCTTTCATTTTTGCAGCTGGCGTACCTTCACGTGGAGAATAAATGTAAGTAAATGCTGATTCAAATCCAACTTCACGATATAAATCAAGCGTTTCTTGGAATTGTTCTTCCGTTTCGTTCGGATATCCAACGATGATGTCAGTTGTCAACGCCACATTCGGAATAGCTGCTTTAATTTTTCGAACAAGTTCTAAGAATTGTTCTCTCGTATATTTACGAGCCATAATTTTTAAGATTTCATTTGAACCAGATTGAACTGGCAAGTGAATGTGTTCAACTAAGTTTCCGCCTTTTGCTAACACTTCAATCAAGTGATCGTCAAAATCGCGAGGATGGCTCGTTGTGAAACGAATGCGTGGAATATCAATTTTACGCAGCTCATCCATTAAATCGCCAAGTCGATAGTTGATATCTGTGAAATCTTTACCGTAAGCATTTACGTTTTGTCCAAGAAGCATAATTTCTTTGTATCCTTGAGCTGCAAGTTCTCTTACTTCTTGAATGATTTCTTCCGGTCTGCGGCTGCGCTCTTTTCCTCGAGTATAAGGAACGATACAGTATGTGCAGAATTTATCACATCCGTACATGATGTTTACCCAAGCTTTAATAGAGCCTTGTCGGGCTTTTGGAAGGTTCTCGATTACGTCCCCTTCTTTTGACCAAACTTCAACGACCATTTCTTTAGACATGTACGCTTCTTTTAAGATATATGGTAAACGGTGTATGTTATGCGTACCAAATACCATGTCAACATGTTGGTATTTCGTTAAAATTTTATTTACAACCGATTCTTCTTGGGACATACATCCGCACACCCCAAGCAACATATCAGGATTTTCTCGTTTGTATTTTGCAAGAAGGCCTAGTTCACCAAATACTTTATTCTCTGCATTTTCACGGATGGCACATGTATTTAAAAGTACGACATTTGCATCTTCTACTGAATCAGTAGGTTCATATCCTAGTTGCATGAAAATGCCGGCCATTACTTCTGAATCGTGTTCATTCATTTGACAACCGTATGTGCGAATATAGAATTTACGGCCGTCTCCCATTCCTCGAAACTCTTCAGGAATTTTAAAATCTTTATGATATTTCACTTCTTCTTTTCCGCGTTTTTTCGCTTCTTTTAAAGAAGGAGCAGTGATTACTCGTTCAAAATATTTGCTATAATCTTTTTCTGTTTTTTGAGGTTTTGGCTGTGCTGCCTGACTATTTGCTAAACGTTGTTCTTCGTTCATTGATTATGAATGACTCCTTTCTATTGGATTCATAGAGGAATCCCATTTTTTAATTATAACGAATAGTTCATTAAAAGAACAATATTTATGATACAATTATGCTACTTTTGACATATTTACCGTACTGAGAGAAATCGCTCATATTGCTTGTGATTCTTCTCTTTTATAATGGTCAAAAAGGTTAGGCAATTTTGAACAACGGTAAACCAATTGAATGGATATCGTTGTTCAAATTGATATTTCGACAAGATCAATACGGATTGAAAAAGCTCTGTTGGTTCAATATTCTTCGCTTGTAAATGCGCTAAAAAAGCAAGGAACCTTTTATGATCTTCAACTGTTAGTTTTTTTTCATCTACAAGCTTATCAATTTGTTCTCGATTTTGAAACGAATTTGCTTTACGAAACAAATTAAATAATTGTTCCTCATGTTTTCTCTTTTTCATGGAGATGAAATCAATTACATTGCTCAATGGTAAGACCTCGATTTCTATCTATCTAAATATTTTCCTATACCCATTAATGAAATTGCGCCCTTATCTCCCATATTACCCTCTTTGGAGAATAATTTCGAATGAAAAATATAGAAAAAGAAAGAAAGTACTTTTAACTTAAATAATTGCAATTTTTAAATAAATATTAAGATAAGCCAACATACTCAAAAAAATACCAACTTAAGAGAATCTAACTGTCAAAGGACAGAATTCACTTAAGTTGGTTTCACTGCATTCATATTCGATTTGACACAAAGAGCATTTCTGCAAAACCTTCTAATTGTTGTTCATAAGGTACGGATTTAGTATCTTGATAAACGATACCTGTAACAAGGCCATCTTTTTCCATTACTGTTTGCATCGCCATTTCACGATTTTGAGGGTCGTAATGTTCAATATCGCTTAATTTCGTTAGATGTTCTTTAAACCATTCATACGTGTTCACTTTATTGTAAGTCACACATGGGCTAAATACATTAATGAAGGAAAACCCTTTATGTTGAATACCTGCTTCAATTAAAGCAGTTAGTTCTTTAATATCAGATGAAAATCCTTGAGCAACAAATGTTGCACCTGCTGATAGAGCAAGTTCCAATGGCTTAATCGATGGCTCAATTGAACCATTTGGTGTTGATTTTGTTACGAATCCGTAAGCAGAACGTGGAGAAGTTTGACCTTTTGTTAAACCGTAAATTTGGTTATCCATTACGATGTAAGTAATATCGATGTTACGACGAATGGCATGAACCGTATGAGCCATCCCAATCGCATAACCGTCACCATCTCCGCCAGTAGCAATGACATGTAAATTACGATTGGCAATTTTTAGACCTTGAGCGATTGGCAATGCACGGCCATGTGTACCGTGAAAACCATAGGAATTGATATATCCACTAATGCGTCCTGAACAGCCGATACCGGAAATGATTGCAAGTTCATGTGGTTCGATACCGACATTGGCAGCTGCCCGTTGAATCGCTGCTTGCACAGAAAAATCTCCGCATCCAGGACACCAGTTAGGTTTTACGTTGTTACGAAAATCTTTAAATGTTGCCATTAGTCAAGCAACTCCTTTACACGAGTTTTTAATTCACGAGGCAAGAATGGAGTGCCGTCATATTTCGTTATACTAAATGTTTTGTTATGTCCACCAATATTCATTTTCATAATATTGGCCAATTGACCTGTCGCATTATTTTCCACCACAATAATTTTTTTCGCACGGTCTGCATAAGGTCTTAATTCATTGGCTGGGAATGGATGAATTAAGCGGACATGAACGTGGTTCGCTTTAATGCCTTCTTGCTCCAATAATGGGCGAATTTCTTCAATCGCACCTCGAGTTGAGTTAAAACCAACGATTAAAACATCAGCTTCCTCATGAGGCGCATCGACATAAATTGGATCTTTGAAGTTTAAATAATTTAATTTACGTAAACGCTTGTCCATTTGATTTCTACGGTTTCCTGGTGCTTCTGCCGGTTTACCAGTTTCATCGTGCTCGTTTCCTGTTACTTTGTGAATGCCGTGTAGTTGGCCTGGAAGAACACGAGTTGAAATTCCGTCTTCCGTTACTTCATAACGTTTGAAATCTTCTTTCGGATCTTTTTCTGGCAATTCGCCAAGGTTCAATTTACCACGGCGAATTTCAATTTTTGAATAATCAAATGGATCAGCAGTTTGTTTACCAAGAGCCAATTGTAAATCCGTCATCACAATGACTGGTAGTTGCAATTCTTCAGCAATGTTAAATGCTTGGATTGTATCGTAAAAGGCTTCTTCTAGTGTTGAAGGAGCAATTACTACTTTTGGAATTTCTCCGTGTGTACCGTAAAGCATCGCCATTAAATCAGATTGTTCTTGTTTTGTTGGAAGCCCTGTTGATGGACCGCCCCGCTGTGTGTCGATGATTACAAGCGGCTGTTCAGTCATACCAGATAAACCGATGGATTCCATCATTAAGGATAAACCAGGACCTGCTGATGCAGTAAAGGCACGTACTCCGCCAAAGTTCGCACCGATTGCCATCGTACAAGCGGCAATTTCATCTTCTGTTTGAATAACCGTACCACCAAATTTAGGAAGTTTTTTAATTAAATATTCCATGATTTCAGAGGCCGGCGTGATTGGATATGCAGCCATAAATCGAGAACCAGCAGCAATCGCACCTAGCGCAACCGCATCATTACCAATCATGAACATGCGTCGTTTGCCATCTGCTGGTTCTAATTCCCATTTACCAACTTTATCGCCAATGAGTTCGCAAGTTGCATCATAACCTCGTTGAATGGCTTCCATATTCTTTTTTACTACTTCTTCACCTTTGCGGCCAAAAATTTCATCTACAACTGCTTGGAAGCTTTCAATTGGCAAGTTTAATAAAGCCGCAGTTGAGCCAATTGCTACCATGTTCTTCATTAACGATGTGCCAAGCTCAGTAGCAATTTCTGTAAACGGAACAGAAAAGAGTGGCGCTTTTGAGTCTTCAGGATTTACCGGCTCAAATTTACTATCAGCCAAAATGATGCCGTTTTCTGTTAATTCTTTATAATTGACCTCTATAGTTTCTTGGTCAAATGCCACTAAAATATCTAAATCGTCCGCAATTGCACGAACTGGTGTTGGGCGAACAGTAATTTTATTATTTGTATGACCTCCCTTAATGCGAGAGGAGAAATGACGGTAGCCATATAGATGATAGCCTAAACGATTCATTGCCATTGAGAAAATTTCACCAGTACTCTCAATACCTTCACCTTGTTGCCCACCGACTTTCCATGAAAGCTGATGTAACATTCTAACATCTCCTTAAAAAACTTTTAATTACATACTTTTTTCTTATTTAAATATAACATGAATCGATTTTCTTGAAATACGAAAAACGGTTAAATATTTCAATTTCAGACCTTAGACGGAAAAGTTCGTTCAAAACTTTGTAAAGGTTACAACACTTATTTTTCCCTGCTATGTATTTTCTAAAAGAACTTTTCTTACATAGGAGAATCTTGTTAATTCGATCATTATTGGCCATTTCAAGATAATTCCACAAAAAAATGGTGGAGAATTTACTCTCCACCCTCCGTAAGTTTTGGAAGAAGTACTTCCATTCGCCACTTTGAATGATTTATCGCTGGCGTTTCTCAACTACAAGTTTTAGTGCAGTACGATCTTCTCCACCAATTTGAATGTCTGCAAATGCTGGAGAACAGATTAAATCTGTCCCGCTTGGTGCTACAAAACCACGGGCAATGGCTACTGCTTTTACCGCTTGGTTCAGAGCACCCGCACCTACAGCTTGCATTTCTGCATATCCTTGCTCTCGAATTACCGCAACGAGCGCACCTGCTACAGAATTAGGATTTGAGCGAGACGATACTTTCAATGAATCCACATTTATTCCTCCCCATATTTGCTTTTTTATTGATTTTGAATGAAGCTTTTTTGTTGGCATTCATTCAAAGGACTTGAACTTATGTCCGTAGCACATTTTATGCAGCAAATTAGAAAAATAGAATCATTTTGGAAGGGAATCATGCAAAATCTTGGGAATTATCCTTGGAAAGGATAATCGTCATTAATGTAAATTCTTTCACAAAAAGTGGCTTTGCCCGTTTCGTTATCAATATCAACGAAAAAGCCGCTGAATACGTCTCTTCCCGATTTTGGCACTTCAAATCGAGAAGGCATATTCGTTTGGAATTTGTAAATGACGCTTTCTTTTTTCATGCCTAAAATTTCATCGTATGGTCCAGTCATCCCTACATCAGTTATATATGCTGTACCACCTGGAAATATTCTTGCATCTGCTGTTTGAACATGTGTATGTGTTCCAACGACTGCAGAAACCCGTCCATCCAAATGCCAACCAAATGCAATTTTTTCGCTCGTTGCTTCACCATGGAAATCAACAAATACTAATGGAGAAATTTTTCTTGCTTCTTCAACTAATTCATCCGCCATACGAAACGGATCTTCATGGGGAGGTAAAAATACGCGGCCATGTAAATTGATGACCGTTAAAATATGTCCATTTTTCGAGATTTGGACAACACCTTTACCAGGTGCCTCTTTAGAAAAGTTTGCAGGTCGAATTAAATATTGAGCCTCGTCAATAAACTCAAAAATTTCTTTATTGTCCCAAGTGTGATTACCCATCGTAATCACATCAATGCCCATTTGCAACAATTGTTGATAAATTTTTTGCGTGATTCCTCGACCCGCTGCTGCATTTTCTCCATTTGCAATAACTACATCGGGTTCATATTTTTTCTTTAATCGTGGTAAATATTTTTCGACCGCCTCTCGACCGATTGATCCGACGATATCACCTATAAATAGTACTTTCAATCTGAATAACCCACTTTCTATAAATCAAACCTACTCAATTTTATCATCTTACAAGTATGAATGCTATTTTATTTATAACTTGTGCCATGAAAATAATCTTCACATTTTATGTTTTTAAAATGAAACATTGCCAAGAAATTATTCTTCATAATCATAAGAAAACCCCTTTTGATTAAAAAATCAAAAGAGGCTATTAAAATATTTTATTATTTTGCATATTCAACTGCACGCGTTTCACGGATGACTGTCACTTTGATGTGACCAGGATAATTGAGTTCTTCCTCAATTTGTTTTCGAATATCCCGCGCAAGTCGATGTGCTTGTAAGTCATCAATTTTTTCAGGTTGAACAATGATTCGGATTTCACGGCCTGCCTGAATAGCGTAAGATTTTTCTACCCCTTCATAGGATTCTGAAATTTCCTCAAGTTTTTCTAAACGACGAATATAGTTTTCTAATGTTTCACTACGAGCACCAGGACGAGCAGCTGATAGAGCATCTGCTGCAGCTACAATCACTGCAATAACGCTTGTAGGTTCCACATCGCCATGGTGAGAAGCAATACTGTTGATGACAACAGGGTGTTCCTTATACTTCGTAGCAAGTTCAACACCGATTTCAACATGGCTTCCTTCTACTTCATGGTCAATTGCTTTACCAATATCATGTAATAAACCTGCCCGTTTCGCGAGCGCTACGTCTTCACCTAATTCAGCAGCCATTAATCCGGCTAAATGAGCTACCTCAATGGAATGTTTTAATACATTTTGGCCATAGCTTGTCCGATATTTCATGCGGCCTAAAATTTTAATTAAGTCTGGATGTAAATTATGAACGCCGACTTCAAACGTAGTATGTTCTCCCGTTTCACGAATATGTTCGTCCATTTCTCGGCGTGATTTTTCAACCATTTCTTCAATTCGAGCTGGATGAATTCGTCCATCTTGCACGAGTTTCTCTAATGCAAGACGAGCAGTTTCACGACGGATTGGGTCAAAACCAGATAAAATAACCGCTTCTGGAGTATCATCAATAATTAAATCGATACCAGTAAGCGTTTCAAGGGTACGAATATTTCGTCCTTCACGACCAATAATTCGGCCTTTCATTTCGTCATTCGGCAAGTTTACAACCGACACTGTTGTTTCTGCCACATGGTCAGCAGCATATCGTTGCAGAGCCAACGATAAAATTTCTTTTGCTTTTTTGTCAGACTCTTCTTTAGCACGCGTTTCAGCTTCTTTAATCATCATAGCGATATCCGTTGAAAGTTCTTGTTCAACTTGTTTTAAAATGATATCTCTCGCTTCTTCTTTCGTTAAAGAAGCAATGCGTTCTAATTCTGACTGTTGTTGTTCTACTAGCTCTTCCACTTTACTTTCCATCTGTTCAATATGCTGTTGTCTTTCGGCTAGAGCCTCTTCTTTTCTCTCTAGACTTGCTTCTCTCTTATTTAGAGCATCATCCTTACGATCGAGATTTTCTTCTTTTTGCAATAACCGGTTTTCTTGTCTCTGAAGCTCAGCGCGTCGTTCGCGGATTTCTTTCTCAGCCTCAGTTCGAAGTTTGTGAGTTTCATCTTTCGCTTCCAATAGTGCTTCTTTCTTTAGCGCTTCCGCTTCTCGCTTAGCTTCATCTATGATGAGCAAGCTCTGTTGTTTCGCACCATTCACTTTCGATTCATTCACTTTTTTCATATAGAAATAGATAACAGCGGCACCGACGATGAGTCCAAGCAAAGCGGAGATCATGTATTCCATACGAACACCTCCTCTTGCTATAATCACATGCATTTTCAGTCGGCTCATATATTGACAATTTTTCTCAACATACTGCCTATTTCATTTTATCATTAAAAAAAATTATACAGTCTAATTGTATAGTTCACAATTGGCTCTGTCAAGGATTGCCACCACTAATGACGGCTGATTTTGCTTCTCAATACTTCGTTATTTGATGATAATTTTAAGGAAATTTTTCTGTTTTTTTGATATAAATTGGTGGAAAATATATTAATTATAGGAAATATTAAGTTTCTATTTTCAAAAAATATTTCCTTCACTTATTTTGCCAATTTTCATTTGATTTTATTCATCTATAAATGAAATTTTGTATTTTCAAAGATGTAAATATAACCAAAACTCCACCAAGAATAATTACTGCTCTTTCTAGAGAAAGAAAAAGAGCAAACGAGAATCAAAAAATTCTCATTCGCTCTTTTAATGAAGTCTTTGGGCAAACCTTCTATTTACTTTTTTAGACTGCTATTTAGAACGTCACCGTTTATTATTCTTCATCAAATAACGGTAATTCTTCTGCGAGCTCTTCGTCATCGTCATGAGCTGCAATCATGTAGGAATTCGATGTCATGCCAAAGGATTCACGAATTTTTTGTGCAATTTCATCGCGAATTTCTGGATTTGCTTTCAAGAATTGTTTCACGTTTTCTCGACCTTGTCCAATTCTCTCATCGTTGTATGAATACCAGGAACCGCTCTTCTGAATAATGTCTAGCTCTGCACCAATATCGACAATTTCGCCTTCTTTCGAAATTCCTTCACCGAACATAATATCCACTTCTGCAGTGCGGAATGGTGGAGCTACTTTATTTTTCACTACTTTAATTTTTGTTTTACTTCCTACCATTTCGCTACCTTGTTTAATTGTTTCCGCACGGCGAACTTCTAAACGGATGGAAGAATAGAATTTTAAAGCACGGCCACCAGGTGTCGTTTCTGGATTGCCAAACATTACGCCGATTTTATCACGAACTTGGTTAATGAAAATGCAGATTGTATTTGATTTATTGATGACCCCAGATAATTTTCGTAAAGCTTGAGACATTAGACGAGCTTGTAACCCCATGTGTGAGTCGCCCATTTCTCCTTCAATCTCCGCTTTTGGCACTAATGCCGCTACAGAATCGATGACAATAATATCAATTGCACCGCTTCGCACTAATGCCTCAGCAATTTCCAACGCTTGCTCTCCAGTATCAGGTTGGGAAAGAATTAATTCATCGATATTAACGCCTAATTTTTGAGCGTAAATTGGGTCTAATGCGTGTTCTGCATCAATAAATGCCGCTTGTCCACCTTGTGCCTGAACTTCCGCAATTGCATGTAATGCCACTGTAGTTTTACCGGATGACTCTGGACCATAAATTTCAATAATACGTCCTCTCGGATATCCCCCTACACCAAGGGCTGCATCAAGAGCTAGTGAACCACTTGGCACAGTCGAAATTTGCAAATCCGTTTTTTCACCGAGTTTCATAATGGAGCCTTTACCGAATTGCTTTTCAATTTGTTTTAACGCCATATCTAAGGCAGCTTTACGATCACTCAAAATGTTTCCTCCTTAAAAAGCGAATCTGTATTGTTCTGTTTCTACTATACTTCTTTTTTGAGAAATAATCAATAAAAAACCGAACGTATTTTCGCAAAAATAAAATTTGAGCCATTTTTTTGGCTCAAATTTTATTTTTAGACCTTTTGATATCCTTTTTCCTCAAGCAATCGGATTAAATAACTCAACGTATATTTGACGGTACGTAAACGGTTGGTATTTCGAAGTCCAGACAATTGAAGTTTCCTCGTCACTACATCCTCGCCAATCGCGATGCCAATCCAAATTGTTCCTGCCGGCTCTCCGTCATGTGGTTCTGGGCCAGCTGCTCCTGTCAAACCAATGCCAATGTCCGTACCAAACTTTTCACGAACATTTCTTGCCATACTCGCAGCACACTCGCTACTCACGATACCATATTGATTGAGCAATTCTTTTGGAATTCCCAGCTGTTGGATTTTTGCCTCTTCTGTATAAGTCACCATTCCACCAACGAGCGTGCCGCTAACGCCAGGGATTTCCGCTAGTTCTGATTGAAATAATCCCGCTGTTAAACTTTCAGCAGCTGAAATCGTTAACCTATTATGAAGCAACATTTCAACAGCTTTTGATGCGAGCGTATCATCGTCAACACCATAGTTATATTTGCCAACAATCGATAAAATTTCCCTTTTCTTTTCATTTATTAATTCCCAAGCTTCTGCTTTCGAATCCGCTTTCGCTGTAATGCGCAACGTCACTTCACCATCAGAAGCTAGTGGGGCAATCGTTGGATTTGATTGGGCATCTAAAATATGTTGAATCTTCGTTTCCAATTCTGCTTCTCCTATGCCATAAAAGCGAAGAACGTGAGATAGAATGATTCCTCCTTTGCTGATAAGAGAAGCTAACTTTGGTTTGACTTCAAATTGAAACATCGGCTCTAATTCTTTTGGCGGACCTGGCAATAATATGTATGTCCGTCCTCCCTTTTGAAGCAGCATGCCTGGAGCTAAACCGTGATGATTAACTAATACCTCACTACCCTGTAAAACTAGAGCTTGTTTTCGATTATTTTCTGTAAGCGGTCTACCTTGGTTAGTGAAAAATTTTTCAATTGTTTCTAGTGCTTTTTCATCGAAAACGAGAGGCACATTTAAATGCTCTGCAATCGTTTCTTTTGTTAAATCGTCCTTCGTTGGTCCTAATCCGCCGGAAAAAATGATTAAATCTGCACGGGATTCAGCAATTTCAATAGCTTTTTTGAGCCTACCTCCGTTGTCGCCAATCACCGAATGATAATATACGTTAATACCAAGTTCTGATAATTGGCTGGAAATAAATTTTGCATTCGTATTGGCAATTTGACCTAATAGCAACTCAGAGCCAACTGCAATAATTTCGGCATTCATCTTTTCCCCTCACTTATTTGGAATTAACAAAAACTTGTCGGTTTAAATAAAAATAATCCCAACCAGACCAAATTGTAAAGAATAATGCAACGTAAAGCATCAACTTATCAAATGGTATGCCGAACATAATAAAAATAGTATTGTGCAATAACAGTGCAGTAATGGCAACAATTTGCGTCCATGTTTTTATTTTTCCTAAGTTGCTGGCAGCAACAATTTTTCCTTCACCGGCCAAAATGGAGCGCAAACCAGTAACAGCAAATTCACGGCTTAATATGATGATAATGACCCACGCAGGAGCAAGCCCTAATTCCACTAACAGTAAAAATGCAGAAGTGACTAATAATTTATCAGCAAGGGGATCTAAAAATTTTCCTAAGTTTGTTACTAGATTATATTTGCGGGCAAAATACCCATCGATCCAGTCAGTACACGATGCAACAATAAATATCAATGCACCTACAAAATGATGGACAGGCATTTCAGCGCCGAACAATTCCATTGTTCCCCAATTAAAATCATACATCATCACAATGACAAAAATAGGAATTAGTAAAATGCGGGAAACAGTAATTTTATTCGGTAAATTCATTATCTACTACAACCTTTCATGCGAAAGAAAATAGTCATCTATAATAGATGACTACTGTTCCTCGCTAAATTTAATAATGATATTTTGAGCGCTCAAGTTTTGAACGTATTGAATTTCTTCATCGTTCACAAACACTTTTGCATTTTCAGAGAAACCAAGTCTTATGCGGGCATATCCGTTCGCAGATGAATCGTGTTCTACTACTTCTCCTTGTTTATAGACACGATCATCCACTTGTTCATTACCATTTGCATCGCGAATGCTTACCCAAGTATCACCAGAAACTTCAACCCGGATTTGCATTTTGTCTGTTCCTGATAATTCGTAAACAGTCGAAACCCCATCCGGTTGCACTTGTCCCTCTGAAATGACTTGCGTTTGTTGTTCATCATCTTCTTGCTCATCTACAATTGGTTGATTATTAGGCTCTTCCTCATTTCCAGCCTTATTTTCGTCCTTTGCTGGAGGATTATCAACATTTGTTTGCTCATATTCAATTGGCTCAGTATTATTTTCTGTTACTTGTTCTTCTGGAGCTGATGGCCTTTGAGAGAAAAAGAACCAAAGGACAGCAATGATGATGATAATAAATAAGGCAACAACATATTTAGGCAAAGATTCCATTAATTTATTTGTGGATGTTGTTTTTAATTTTTTACGAGTTGGACTTTGGGAGAATGATTGTGCTACTTCCTCCGTTTGATGACTAGGAATTTCGTTTTTAAATTCCTCAAAAATTTCATCTGGATCGAGTCCAACTGCTTCAGCATATTGCTTGATAAATGCTCGTACGTAAAAGGTACCCGGCATAATAGAATAATTTCCTTCTTCAATGCCGACTAAATACCTTTTTTGTATTTTCGTAATCTCTTGTAAATCATCTAAACTATATCCTTTAGACAATCTTGCTTCTTTTAGGCGAGTACCGAGCTCTGTCAACCATAACACCTACTTTATTTAATATTATTAAAATGAGAAAAAGTCCCCATTGGCAAAAGTGTCATTCTTCTCAATGGCATCATAAACGATTTCTTCATCTGGATGATGGCGTAATTCGATAATATAATCAAAATCTTCAATGTTATATTCGGAGTGTTTTACAAAGATATCTGGATGTTCTATTACTTTTACACTAGGCATTTTCATTACTTCACGCACAAGTTGCAAATGCCTTTCATCTGTCGTCATTCTAGAAACGACTCCATCGAGAATAAAAATATTATTTGTATTAAATTCATCTCCCATTAATTGTTTTCGAATCGTTTGTTTAATCATAGTAGAGGATAAAAATATCCATTTTTTATTAGCACAGACACTCGCTGCAACAATTGATTCTGTCTTGCCTACTCGAGGCATTCCACGAATTCCGATTAACTTATGTCCCTCGGTTTTAAATAATTCAGCCATGAAGTCAACTAAAATTCCTAGTTCATCTCGAACAAATCGAAAAGTATTTTTTTCATCTGCGTCTCTTTCAATATATTGACCATGGCGAACAGCTAAACGATCTCGAACTTTTGGCTCACGCAATTTTGTGACGCGGATATCATCAATTGTGTTGACAATCGATTGAAAACGTCTAATGGATTCCTCATTTTCGGATTTTAACAACAAACCTCGACGGCCTTCGTCTACACCATTAATAGTTACAATGTTCACTTTAAGCATACCAAGTAGAGAGGCAATATCACCTAACAATCCTGGACGATTTACTTGAATTTCATATTCAAAATACCATTCACCCATTTACAACCGTCCCCTTATTTCTAACGAAAATAATGACCTACAAGTTTCATCATATCTGATTTTATATGTATTGAAAAGTTAGAATGCGACAAAATTATGCTAAATTGGACAAAATTATTCATCTTTTTACGACTCATTAATTTTTGATGAATTGGAATGAAGAAAAAGGAGGAAATTTCCCCCTTTTTCCTTTTAAATACACATACGGAAAGGAAACAAAATACTATTCAAGATGATGATATGAATAGTTTAGTTAAAAAGTAACAACCAAAAAAGTTTCCATCATTAGTTAATGTTTCTGTTTTGGACTAATTTCATAACACAGCTTGCTAGTGCATGTTTTTCTTTTTCACTAGCTACTGACCATAGATCGGCGAGTACTCTCTCTTGTTCATTTTTTGGGTCAACATTTTTCGCTAAATATTCGCCGATTTGGACCGCTGTTTTTTCAATTGTGTTATCAGACAAGCCCATATTTTTTGCATTTTCTACTTGTTGTCCAAGAAATGATTTCCATCGTTCCCAGTTTTGTAATATTTCCATATTATCTCCTCCTTTTCATCATTAGTATGGACAAGCAACGTTCATTATATGTACCAACCACCATTTAAACGTATAATTTGGCCTGTGACATAATCTGCCTGTCCACTAATGTAAAAGGAGACCATATTCGCAACTTCCTCAGGTTCCCCCATGCGATGAAGTGGAATCTCATTATAAATTTCCTGTTTTTCTTCTTCCGACAAATGATAATTCATTTCCGTATTGATGATACCAGGTGCAATCGCATTTACTAAAATCCCTTGATAGGCTGCTTCTTTTGCATATGCTTTCACGAAAGCATGTTGAGCACCTTTTACTGTGGCATACACAGTTTCATAAGCAGCTCCAGCTTCTCCCCAAATAGAACCGATAAACATAATATAACTAATATCATGTTGACGCAATTTTTTTGATAAAAGTGCAACAAGTCGAATGGGGTTTTGTACATGCTCTTTCCATAGTTGATCGATAACGCTTGAAGGGGTATCTTCAAGTAGACCATAATATGCGGTACCACCGGCAAAAATGACCGCTTGAATAGAATAAATTTGATTGACCAATTGTTCTGCCCCATCATCAACGGAGAAATCCGCTTGTACCGGGATGAATTCCAAGTGAGGATAAGCAGTATTCAAATCATCTACTAAATGCTCCACTTTTTCACGATTTTTAAAATAATGCAAATAAAGCGACCAGCCATCTTTAGCTAGACGCTTTACAATCGCACTACCGATTGCACCGGAAGCTCCAATTACAAGTGCAAATTTTTTCATTGCGGGCTCCTTGTCGGTAAAATTTTGAATGTCGTTTGTTGAGATTCGCCTTGAATGGATTGAAAAGCTTCTTTCACATCTTCCAATGTGATTTTTTCAATTACAGGAACTGCATCAAACAAATTCATATCATTAAATTTATATCTTGTAAATTGGTTTGCAATATATTCTAAAGAATTTAACGCTCTTAAGAAGAAGCCGATTTTTTTTCGTTTTATGCGTTCAATCGCCTCTTCATTGAAAATTTTGTTTGCATGATTAACGGTATGCAATATTTTTTCGACGAGTGCATCAGGATCCGGTGAATCTGAGCCGACTAAAGCGAATCCAAATCCCTTCTCTAAAGTAAAATCGTAAGCAAAGGACTCATCAATTAATCCGTTTTCGTAAACATCTGTATAAAATTCGGATGCTCGACCAAATAAACATTCTAAACCAATTTGTACAGCGAGTTCATGTTTGAGCATTTCTTCCCCACTCAAATTTGTCTCCTTCGCTTTCAGTCCGACATACACTTTCGGCTGTTGAACATCCATTTTGATTTCTCGCTCTTTTACTGCAACATCAAGTGGTTCTTCTTCAAAATAGCGATCAATTTCAGGTGCTTCTTTAAAGGACTTTTTATTTTGGTTTTCTTCAATAAAATTCATCATTTCTTTTGGATCCACATTTCCAACAATAAATAACAACATGTTGGAAGGATGATAAAACGTATTATAGCAAGTATATAAATGTTCAGCTGTAATTTGATCAATGGATTCAATCGTTCCAGCGATATCAATTTTTACAGGATGATTGTGATACATATTTTCAATTGCACCAAAATACAGTCGCCAATCCGGTTGGTCATCATACATTGTGATTTCTTGCCCAATAATTCCTTTTTCTTTTTCTACCGTTTTTTCAGTAAAATACGGTTGTTGCACGAAGTCTAACAATGTTTCCGTATTTTCGAAAATATTATCCGTTGCAGAAAATAAATAAGCTGTTCTTGTAAAAGAAGTAAATGCGTTTGCAGACGCTCCTCTTTCACTGAACTTTTGGAATACATCGCCTTCTTCTTTTTCAAACATTTTATGTTCAAGAAAATGGGCGATGCCATCTGGAACTGTGATACGCTCCGATTCTCCGATTGGCGTAAAGGTACGATCAATGGATCCATATTTTGTAGTAAAAGTTACGAAAGTTTTAGAGAATCCCTTTTTTGGCAATATATATACATCAAGTCCATTGGATAATTTTTTATAATATAACGTTTCATCTAATTGTTGAAATTCAATCGTTTCCATTATTTCGCCTCCTTTCCGCATAAGAAATATGTTGCTTCATGTTGAATTTGAGATGCCATTTGTTTTAAATCATCTTTTGTCACTTTATTCCAACGTTCCTTCCACAATTCTACAGAAAATTCTTCATCTAAATCTTTATATTGATCAAATATATCAATTTGACCACGAGCTAAATCCAACGCTTCTCTCAATTGATTTGTCAACATCGCCCGCGTTTGATTCAATTCTAAATCGGAAATATTTCCTTTTTTCATGTCTTCTAACTGTTCAAAAATAATATCAATTGCCTTTTTCTCGTTGCTTGGTTCAATTCCTGAAACAACGAAAAGTAGACCGTAATGAGGCGAATAGGAACTGGAAGCGTAATATGCTAAACTTTCACGCTCACGGACATTCATAAATAGTTTCGAGTGGGCATATCCGCCAAATACACCGTTGAAAATTTGCATTTTAGGAAAATCTGGATCGCCAAATTTCACCGGTGTGCTAAAGCCAATATGCAGCTTCCCTTGCTTCATATCTTGAAACTCTTTTACATAATCTTTCTCAGGTTTTGATTCCTCATTGTAATTTAGTTGTTGAGGAGTTCGATCTTTAAACTGGAAAGCTTTTTTCATTTTTTCTTGAATTTCTTCCGTGTCGATATCTCCTGCTACGTATATGTCAATTTTGTCGTTATGAATCATGGAATAATAAGCCTCTGTCAGCGACTCCGGAGTTACTTCCTTTACCGCTTCAATTGAGCCGCTTGCTGGAATAGATGCAGGATGATTCGGACGTAAAATTTGTGTTAACCGTTGTTGAGCATAGCGAGTTTTATCGTCAAAAATTGATTCAATTCGTTGGATAACAATTTGTTTCTCCCGTTCGACGATCGATGGAACAAATTGTCCGTTTTCCATATTTGGATGGAAAATAACTGTTTGTAATAAGCCAATCACATCATTTAAAACAGGATGATTCGATAAATATTGATCATTTACCGTTTCTACGTTCAACACTACAGTATGTTCCGCACCGCGTTTCGATACGTCGAAATAAAGCATCGTACCATATAAATCATCTAAATAACTGCGAAACTCTGCTGATTTTTTATACCGCTCATTGCTATGTTGTAATACGTTTGAAAGAACAGCTCGCTCAGCTGCCACTTTTGTCGTTAAAGGTGTCCTAAACTTAAAAGAGAAATTCACCGTCTTAAATTGTGTCGTTTTTCTTATATGTAGCGAAACGCCCTCCGCTAATTTCGTCGTTTGAAACAAAAAAATTCCTCCTGACTTCCCATATATTGTGTATATGCCTCATAAAAATAATTTTCTCAAGAGGCTCGTTTATTATTCAGAAATATACCCAATTAACTACTATTACTACTATACATGCAAAGGAACAGTTTATGTACAACATTTTCATTTTAATAGAAAATTTTCCTTTTAGCATTACATATGGCTTAATGAAGAATTTTTTGAAGATTGTAGTATAGTAGATTCTTCCATTACCGCGATTGTAACCAACCATCAGCTAATGTTTGTATGACAGGATGAATCTTTTCTAAAGGGATGGCACCAAATCCTATCATGACTAGGTTTTGAGGTGTAGTTGTTTGATAATATTTTGAGACCGGATCAATATCAATTCCTTTTTCAAGAGCAATTTGTACAGCACGTTTCTCAGATAACCATGGAGGTAATTGTATGACGATATGCAGTCCTGCTGTATCGCCGAAAATTTTATATTCATCCGTTAAATAAACTTGTAATGCTTCTATTAATGTTTTCCATTTTTTTCTATACAGTGTGCGCATTTTTTCAATATGTTTTACAAAATAACCAGATTCCATCAATTCAGCCACAACAAGTTGAGCAATTCTCGACACAGTTGATTTTTGATGCTGATAAAAGTTTTGGAAATCAACAGCAAGGGAAATTGGCAGCACCATATAGCTCATGCGAATCGATGGTAAAAGGGTTTTTGAAAAAGTACCGAAATAAATGACGCGCTGTAGCTGATCCATATTAGCTAGTGGAGGAATGGGCAACCCTTTATAACGAAATTCTGCATCGTAATCATCCTCAATAATATAGGCATTTGTTGCCTGTGCCCATTGAAGTAATTGAGCTTTTCGCTCAATTGGCATAACGGCCCCTAACGGAAACTGATGAGCAGGAGTCACATAGTATAATTTTACTCTGTTCGTTGGGATGGTGGCACCGTAATGATCAGTTCTTACATATTCAATGTTATATTTCATTTGTTGAAAAATAATATTTGCTCTATAAAATCCAGGCTCTTCAATTGCAACTGGAATGTTGCCAAAAAAGATGCATAATGCTTGTAACTGTTGCTGTGTACCACTAAAAACAAAGATTTGTTCAGGTTCACATTCAATTCCTTTAGCGATGTGTAAATAATTTGCAATATTTTTACGCAACGTTCTTTCACCTTGCCAAGGACTAGCGTGTGCAGGGAATTTTTGTAATTGAGTTTTATATAGTTTTTGCCATACCTTGTATGGAAAAGCCTCTGCATCTACTTGCCCATTTTTTAAATTATAGATTGGCTCTTCTCAATCACAACTATGTGACACCAATCACCGTTATATTCTGAAATAAAATAGCCTGAGCGTTCTACACTATAAATGTATCCTTCACTTAGCAATTGTTCATACGCGTTTTGTACAGTTTGAATGCTAATGTTCAATTGCTCTGCAAGCTTTCTTTTTGAAGGTAATTTTTCATTAGCCCTAAGTTGTTTCGTAATGATTTTTTCTTTTAGCTGTTCATATATCGCAATATATTTTGGCGTCGTCTCGGGAAACTGAAATTGTAACTCCATTTCAACCTCCTGGTATGATAAAAAATTCAGAATTTGGTTATTTCAAAAGTATCAAATGAAGCTTTTAATAGCAATAAAGGAGGTTGTTCAAATGAAAAATATAATACTAGAAAACGATATTGTCTTACTTCGTCCAGTTGAATTAACCGATATTGAATCTATTGCGGAAGCTGGAAGAGATGAGCGTATTTGGGAACATATGCAAGTATCTTTAACGACGAAAAAAGCAGTTGAACAATATGTTAAAAACGCAATTGCTGAACGCAATTTAAAAGTTTCCTATATGTTTGTCATCATCGATAAAAAAACAAACAAAATTGTGGGTTGCACTTCCTTTTTAGATATATCGCTGGAGCATAAAAGATTAGAAATTGGTAACACATGGATCAATCCTTCTGTATGGCGTACGCCGATTAATACAAATTGCAAGTTTTTGTTACTTACGTATTGCTTTGAACAATTAAAGTTAAATCGGGTTCAACTAAAGACAGGTCATCAAAATATACGATCCCAAAAAGCAATTGAACGAATTGGAGCAGTAAAAGAAGGAGTTTTTCGAAATCATATGATTCGAAGAGATGGAAGCATTCGACATACGGTCATGTATAGTATTACAAAGGAAGAATGGTTAAACGTAAAAGAACAATTTCTTCAGCATTTGTTGTCGTAATGTATCCTACTAGTTTTCACAATGAAGAATAAGATAAAAAACGCTCTCGATTAGGTCAACGATTGAATCCGTCATCCTAATAGAGAGCATTGAATGAATCGCTTATTATTCCTGTATACTCGAGATTAATACTTGTCTTGGACGGCTGCCATCAGGTGGGCCAACTACACCGCGAGCTTCCATTTGGTCAACAATTCTTGCTGCGCGGGAATAACCAATTCGAAAACGACGTTGCAGCATAGAAATGGATGCAGATTGCATTTCCACCACTAATTTCACCGCTTCATCATAAAGCTCGTCTGTTTCTTCTTCAAAAGATTGATCATCTGGTTCATCAGTTGGAATCATCGTTTCATCATATTGGGCTTTTTGTTGAGCAATGACATAATCTACTACCGCTTGTACTTCCTCATCAGAAACAAATGCCCCTTGAACACGTATTGGTTTGGAAGTACCTGCTGGCATAAACAACATATCCCCTCGACCTAAGAGGCGCTCTGCTCCGCCTGTATCAAGAATAGTTCTTGAATCGACAGTACTTGATACAGCGAAGGCAATTCGAGATGGGATATTTGCTTTGATGACTCCAGTAATGACATCAACAGAAGGCCGTTGAGTTGCGATAATTAAGTGAATTCCTGCTGCACGAGCCATTTGTGCAAGTCTCGTAATGGCATCTTCCACATCGTGGGAAGCTACCATCATTAAATCTGCTAACTCGTCAATAATGACAACGATATAAGGTAATTTTGATAATTGCTCTTCATGCTCTTTGTTGTAGCGCTCTACGTAGCTGTTGTACCCTTTTATATTTCTCGTTCCAGTATGAGAGAATAAATCGTAACGTCTTTCCATTTCACTCACAACCTTTTGCAAGGCTTGTGAGGCTTTTTTCGGGTTCGTAACAACAGGCGCTAACAAATGTGGAATTCCATTATAAACATTGAGCTCAACCATTTTCGGGTCAATTAACATCATTTTCACTTCATGTGGTTTTGCTCGCATTAAAATCGAGATGATGATGCCGTTAATACATACACTTTTCCCACTTCCGGTTGAACCTGCAACAAGCAAGTGAGGCATTTTATTTAATTCAGCTAAGATTGCTTGTCCAGCAATATCTCGACCAAATCCAATCAACAGTTTAGCATCCGGTTTGTTATTTTCTTTTGACTCTAAAACTTCTCTCAGCGTTACAACTGCCACTTCACTATTTGGCACTTCGATACCGATGGCTGATTTTCCTGGAATCGGCGCTTCCATTCGAATATCTTTTGCTGCAAGTGCAAGAGCTAAGTCATCTTGTAAATTGACAATTCGACTAACTTTTACTCCAACGTCTGGCATCACTTCATATTTTGTTACGGCTGGACCTAAATGAACTTGCACTACTTTTGCCTTTACGCCAAAACTTAAAAGCGTTTGCTCAAGTTTTTTTGCGTTCGCTTGAATGATAGAATATTCGCCGCTTTGATCATGCTCTGGAGGGACATTTAATAAAGTCATAGGCGGCAACCGGTAATCTTGATTTTCCACGTTGTTTTCAACGGATTGTTGAATTGTATCTTCAATTGTATCCTGTATATCGTCTTCTTGTACTTCTTGCGCTAGTTTCTGCTCTTTTTGAATATTTTGAGTAAAATCAGAAATGATTGGTTCATCATCTTCATCATCTTCCACTAACAATAATGGAACCGATTCTTCACTTGTTGCCGCCATCTCTTTTAATGCTGTTTGCTCTTCAGATTTCGTTCGTTTTCGCTTATTCTCGTCTTTATTTAATGAACGGCGTTTACGTTTTTTCTTTTTCGGCAATTTTAATTTGAAGTTTGGAATTTTTTCAGCAATCATCGGTACAAAAGCTTTTCCTGTGACTAAAACAATTCCAATGAAAAATAATAGAATTGCTACTACTTTCGCTCCAGTTGCACCAAATAAAATGTGAAACATACTAAACAAAAACGCACCAATCATTCCACCGCCAAGCGCATTGCTTCTATTTTGAATGCCCTCATCACTAATCATTATTCGCCAAGTTTCTTTCAATACTGATTGAGATTCCAACGCATCCCGCTTATATAATTCATCAAACAAAACACTATGACTAAAAATGGATAAACTGAAAATCATCATCATCGCACCGAGTAAAACGCGATCGGTAAATGGGATTTTTTCTCGCTTAACCATCAATAATATTGCGAATAAAAAGAGGAATGTTGGGACTGCGAAGTAAAGATTACCGAAAAAAAACATCGAAATACTTTGAACCATTCGGCCTACAAAACCATATTCAAAAAAGATGATGATGGCAAAGCCAATTAAAATTAATCCGATGATTTCAAAATAAAGGGGAGAAATGCCAGCCTTTGCTTTTGTTTTTGCTTTCGTTTTCTTCCTTGCCATATTGTTCACCTACTCTACAAGAAACAATCATCAGTATGAGAAACAGGATTTCCTTAACCGCTGTACGGTGAAGAAAATCCTGTCTTATCTAGTCTAGCTTAATATTCCATAATAATCGGGATTATCATTGGTCGTCGTTTTGTTTTTTGGAATAAATAAGCATTTAACGTTTCTCGGATTTCTTGTTTAATATTTGTCCATTCGAACGTGTCTTTGCTTACATATTTTTCTATACATTCACGGGCAATTTCCGTCGCTTCTGAAATTAGTTCTTCAGATTCACGAACGTAAACAAATCCGCGAGAAATAATTTCTGGTCCTGAAGCAATTCGCTTTTGGGCACGGTTTAAGGTTACGACAACGATGAATATACCGTCTTGGGAGAGCAGTTTTCTGTCACGCAAAACGATATTTCCAACGTCACCGATACCGCTTCCGTCAATAAGGACATTTCCTGCTTGTACGCGGCCGCTTATGCGCATTTTACCATTTCGATATTCCACAACATCGCCTTTATCCGCAATAAAAATGCGCGATTTATCAATTCCAACTTGCTGTGCTAATTTGGAATGTGCAATTAACATTCGGTATTCGCCTTGGATCGGGATAAAGTATTTTGGTTTCATTAAATTTAACATTAGTTTTAAATCTTCTTGGCTTGACATCTGCACTTCCATTCCTGGTGACGGCGTGAAAGTAATTAATACAGTATCTGTTTCTTTTATTCGAATATCGCGATGTTGTTTTCGTACAATTTTATCAAGGGCATCTAAAGGTTCTCCTTGATTGCTTGTCACAATAATAATTAATTCATCATCTTCATATTGATTAATTTCTGAAACAGGAATTAATGTGTTTTCGTCTATGGATAAATATCCAAGTTTTACTCCAATATCGATGACTTTTTCGAGGCTTTTCCCAACGATAGCTACTTTACGATTTGATTTTTGTGCCTGGTTAAATACTTGTTGAATGCGGATAAAATTTGAAGCATATACTGCAACAATGATACGAGCAGGTGCAGAATGGAAGAATTTCGCTAACCTTTCCTCAATTACCGTTTCACTCGTCGTATACCCTGGTCGCTCTGCTTCTGTTGATTCTGAAAGTAAAATAAATACTCCTTCTTCACCTAATTGAGCCATTTTGGCAAGATCTGGTTTAAATTTTCCTTTTGCAGATTGGTCAAATTTAAATTCTCCTGTGTGCACAATTGCCCCTTCAGAAGTATGGAACACAATTCCTAAAGAGTCAGGAATGCTATGTGTTGTATGGAAGAAGGTTACATAAGTCGATTGAAAGTTCATGCGACTTTTGTTTGTTACTTCGAAGAATTTCACTTGATGTGGAGCAGGTAATTCTTTCAAATGTTCCTTAGCAAGAGCAATTGTTAATTTCGATCCGTACACAGGTGCATTAATTTTTTGCAATACATAGGCAATAGAACCAATTGCATCTTCATGACCATGAGTAAGAAATATTCCTTTAATCCGATCTTTGTTTTCTTCCAAATAAGTAAAGTCAGGGATGACGATGTCAATACCAAGCATTTCATCTTCTGGAAACATTAAACCGCTATCGACAATAAAGACTTCGTCATCGATTTCAATAACGTACATGGATTTCCCGATTTCTCCCACGCCTCCAAGTGGGATGATTCGGATTACTTCATTTTTTGTTTTTATCACAATCTTTCCTCCTAATATTATCCCGAACGCACAACCACTTATTTATCATTATACGGTGAGAGGGGAGGAAGTACAAATAAAAAATGGTATTTCGATATTGTAAATTTTAAAAATAAAAAAAGCCTATCACCCAAACAACTCAAAAAGAATTGTTTGGAGAGCAGGCTTCAAATATTTTGCTTCACTTGTTCCCAAACATGATCAAATTCTTGTTTTTCTTCATCAGTCATCTCGACTAAAGGCAATCGAACTTTTTCAATATGGAAACCAACTTTACTCATTGCGTATTTTATCGGAACCGGATTTGGGTTTTTAAAGAGTTGCTTAAACAAAGGTAATAGCGTTTGATGCATTTTCGCTGCAAATGCGTGTCTTCCTTCTTCAAAAGCTTGAATCATCGCCTGCATTTCGTTTCCAACGATATGCGAAGCAACGGATATGACACCTCGACCTCCAATTGCCAACAGCGGTAGTGTTAACGCATCGTCTCCGCTATAAACGAGAAATTTATCATGAGTATTTGCTAGTATTTCAGATATTTGATCTAAATTACCGCTCGCTTCTTTTACGACTTGGATATTAGGTATTTTACTTAATGCAATTGTTGTGGCTGCTTCAATATTCGAACTCGTGCGCCCTGGCACATTATACACAACAATTGGTAATGTTGTTTCTTCTGCTACTGCCTCAAAATGTGCATAAAGTCCTTTTTGATTAGGTTTATTGTAGTAGGGAGCCACCAACATAACCCCGTCAACTCCGAGGCTCTCTATTTTTTTAGTTAGCTCAATTGTTTGTTTCGTATTATTGGAGCCTGTTCCTGCAATGACAGGCACCCGTTTGTTCACCTTTTCAACCGTAAACCGAATCAACTGAAGTTTTTCTTCAGTTGATAGAGTAGGTGATTCTCCAGTTGTTCCACAAACGACAATCGAATCGGTTCCATTCGCAAGAAGATATTCAATGAGTCTCTCCACCGCCTCAAAGTCAATATCACCATTTTCTTGAAACGGTGTAACCATGGCAGTAGCGATTCTACCTAAATCCAAATCTAACACCCCTTATAGTAAGTTATCCTCTAGCATTGCTTCAGCGATTTGGATTGAGTTTAAGGCAGCTCCTTTCAACAGGTTATCTGCGACAACCCATAGGTGGAAACCGTTTGGATGATATAAATCTTTTCGAATTCTTCCTACATACACTGGGTCTTCCCCTTCAGTATAAAGAGGCATTGGATAAACTTGATTATTTAAATCGTCTTGCAACACAACGCCAGGTGCGTCTTTTAAAATATTATAGATATCTTGTACACTTGCCTCTTTTTCAACTTCGATATACACAGATTCAGAGTGACCGTTCACAACCGGTACACGTACACATGTTGCTGCCACATGTAAATTTGGTAAATGCATAATCTTTTTTGTTTCGTTAATCATTTTCATTTCTTCTTTAGTAAATCCATTTTCTGTGAACACATCGATTTGAGGGAGAACATTATAAGCAATTGGATAATGTTTAGTTTCAGATTTTACTGGTAATACCTTCGCTTCTATATCTTTTCTGTCATCCCAATACTTGCTTTGTTCGCGAAGTTCTTCGATGGCAGACATCCCTGAACCAGAAACTGCTTGATAAGTGGAAACGATAATTCTCTTTAAACCTAATTTTTGTCGAATAGGTTGCAATGCTACAACCATTTGAATTGTTGAACAGTTTGGATTAGCGATGATTCCATTATGTTTCTTTAAGTCTTCGCGATTGACTTCCGGCACCACTAAAGGCACATCCGGATCCATACGGAAATGACTTGTATTATCAATTACAACCGCTCCACGTTTTACCGCCTCAGGAGCAAGTTTTGCGGAAACAGACCCTCCTGCAGAAAATAGCGCCACATCTACCCCTTCGAAAGCTTCAGGAGTAGCTTCCTCAATTTTGTACATTTTTCCTCCAAATTCTATTTCTTTTCCTGCAGATTTGGCAGAGGCTAAAAACTTTATATCTTTAATTGGAAAATTTCTTTTTAGTAATTGTTCTTTCATTTTTGTACCGACTGCACCTGTTGCACCTACAATCGCTACTGTTAATAGCTTCGACATTCTATAAATCTCCTCCTAATACATTTAAACCATATAATCCTTATATAATGATGAAAATTTTATCACAATTTTACTGAATTGTGTGATAAAAATTAATTTTCTTTATGGTACTGAATAAATAACGGTTGAAGCTGCTTTTTGTAGTAAATTGCATGCACGACAGTATCTACCATTTTTGTGAAATCTGCAATTAATGAAGTTGGTTTATTAAATGGATCATCTTGCCCGAAAGGAATAAAGTAAATGTTTTTTGAGTTTAATAGTTTCATAATGTTGACACCATTTAAACCTAGCGCATCATTTGTAGAAATTCCTAATACTACAGGATTTCCGTTTCTTAAAGTTGCTTTTGCAGCCATTAGCACAGGGCTGTCAGTCGCAGCATTGGCGAATTTACTGATGGAATTTCCTGTCATTGGCGCAATGACCATACAATCCAGAGGATTTTTTGGTCCAAACGGTTCTGCTTCTACAATAGTGGAAACTACCTTTTCACCAGATAGTTCCTCAATTTTTTTCACCCATTCCTCTCCTGTTCCGAAGCGTGTGACAGCTGTTAATACCGAATGGGTTACAATCGGAATGACTGTCGCACCTGCATCGCGAAGATCTTTTATTTTTGGTACGACATCCTCATATGTGCAATGGGAAGCGGTAATGCCAAGCCCAATTCTTTTACCTTTCAGCAAGATTTTCTCCTCCTTAATTGGCCAACAATCGAATTATACAAAATTTTCGCCGCATCATGCGGGAAATATTTCCCAGGTAATGCTGGTAATAATTCATAATGATCACGTTCTACATCATCTTTTAAGCAACCTGGGTAGGAAGCTAAATCATAAATCGGCATGTTAATTTTTTCTTTCACACTTGCATCTAGCCATCTAGCAGGAATTGTATTAATAAAATAATCCGCTTCTATTTCTCCCACATCAGCTAAATATACAGATTCGAAACGGAAAGCTTTCGCTTCATTCAATTGAACATCCGACCTTACAGCAATAACCACTTCAGCCCCAATACTTCTCAATAAATGTCCAAGCGTTTTTGCTACACGACCAAATCCAGTAATAATAAATCTTTTTCCAGAAATCGCATGTTTCGTATTATAGAAAGTTGCTACAAAAGCTTCTGCTGTAAGAAGAGCATTTTGCCAAATAAACTCTTCATCCTCTAAATAATAGTAAATTTGATTTTCATTTAAAATTTCTTTCCATTCTTCATTTGTCTTCCCACTAAAAATAGTCGCATTCGTTATACCTAAAACAGCAGGTACTTCCACTTTTAGTGGCTGGATTGGTAATACGACATAGTCCGGTTGTATAGATAACGAAAGATGGTTTAGTTCATGATCCCAATTTGTTTTGCTTTTGTAGTAAACAGTCCTCTCTGGATTTGATAACATTTTTGCAAGAATTTTCAATCGCTCATCCGTTCCAATTACAAGCCATTTTTCGTTCGTCATTGGTCATAATGCCTTCTTGTACTCGTTGTTTTTCGAAATAAAATACGGTCTTCCCCAATGAGATGTATTTCTTCCCAAGGAATAAATAATGCCGTCGTTGATTTTTTTTTCTGGAACGGTAAACGGGAAGGTTCTATTAATTCAAACCCTAAAATTTTTCCTGTTTTAGGATCAAAGATGCATTCCGTCTCAGATAGATAGCCGTAACGAACTCCATTTTCCATTTCGATTAATTCCTTTTCAGCAAGCTCTGATAATAGCATCATTTCCCTCCTCCATGAGCTTATTAGTACTATATGCATGAAAAATCCGTTAGGTGCCCATCAAGTTTAAAAGTTTTATTGTTGACAATCCGTTATAACTGTATATACTGTATATATACAGTTGTAAATCAGAATGGTGGTGACTCCGTGGATATTAAACTTAGTAATGCAAGCGATAAACCAATTTATGAACAAATTACAGAACAAATTAAACAAGCAATTATTACGGGAAAATTAACACCTGGTGATCCATTGCCTTCTATTCGCAATCTAGCGAGAGAATTAAAAATTAGCGTTATGACGACAAAGAGAGCGTATTCCGATTTAGAACGGGATGGATTTATCGTTACTTTTGCTGGGAAGGGAAGTTTTGTTGCGGAACGAAATCAGGAGTTTTTGCGGGAAGAATTGCTTCGGCAAGTGGAAGATCACTTAAATAAAGCCGTTCAAATTGCGAAGATTTCAGGAATACATGGAAAAGAATTATTGGATTTACTTTCATTGTTAATAGAGGAGGAATTGGAATGACGTATGCAATTGAAGTCGCAAATTTAAGAAAAAAGTTTCCTCAATTTCAATTAGTCGATGTTTCTTTCCAGTTACCAACTGGTACAATTATGGGATTTGTTGGAGAAAATGGTGCCGGAAAAACATCAACCATAAAATGCCTTTTAAACCTGCTTCAAAAGGATAGTGGTGAAGTTAAACTATTTGGACTTGATCATGTTGAACATGATATAGCTATCAAGGAGCAAATTGGCGTCGTTTTTGATGATTTATATGTACCTGAAACATTAAATGCAACTCAAATCAATCACATATTAGAAAAAATTTATGCTAATTGGGATGAAGCTTACTACGTAGAACTATTAAAGCGCTTCAAAATACCTATTAAAAAGCCAATTAAACAGCTTTCCCGTGGGATGCGGATGAAACTGTCCATTGCTATGGCTCTTGCCCATCATCCAAAATTATTAATTTTAGATGAACCGACGAGCGGATTAGATCCGATTGTGCGGGATGAAATTCTCGATCTTTTTATGGAATTTATGCAGGACGAGGACAACAGCATTTTATTCTCCACCCACATTACATCTGACTTAGAAAAGATTGCTGACTATATTACGTTTATTCATGAAGGGGAAATCGTCTTTAGCAAAAATAAAGATGAACTGTTGTATGACTACGGAATATGGAAAGGAACGGTGGAGCAATCGAAGGAATTGCCTGAACATGCAAAAGTGCGCATGAGAAAAAATGCATTCGGAATAGAAATTTTAGTGAATCGAAAAGAAGTGAACAAAGCTTTCCATCTCGATAAACCGTCTATAGAAGACATCATGTTATTTTTTGTGAAAGGAGCTTATGTATGAAAGCACTGATTTTAAAAGATTTGTACGTCATACTTAACCAAAAAAACTCTTTGTTAATGCTCATAACGCTTTTTGTCATCGCTTCTTTCTTTTTGGGTGATACGGGAATGTTACTTATTTTTCTTACGGTTTTATCCATGACTTTAATCAATATCACCCTTTCCAACGACGAAACAAGTCATTGGAATCGATTTGTCAATACACTGCCAATTAATAAAGCAGATATCGTAAAAAGTAAGTATATCTTAAGTCTGATCTTAATACTTTTTATGGTTATCATTGTTTTTCCAATATTTTTATTAACAAATATGATTACGAAAACATTTACAATGGTTAATTTTATTTCAATTTTATCCATCATCATATCAGGAATCCTCATGATGTTGTCATTCGTGATACCAGTGTCCATCAAATTTGGTGCCCAAAAAGCTCGCATTTTCATAATCGCAATAGTATTTATACCTATCATTGCAATCAATATACTGTTCAATAATTCATTATTTTCTAATTTACTTGAACTTGTGAATCTAATTAGTATCATTTCTTTCATTTTAGCTGTTGTTATGTTTTATTTATCTTTTAAACTATCCGTTATGTTTTTCGAGAAAAAAGAATATTAGCATTGTTTTTAAGTAGAGCAAATTAATTAATGTTTGAATATATTGCAACTTATGCTCCATATCATTCATAGTTGGCAATGAACATTTTTTATTACACTTTTCATCACAATCTCGAATGATGAGTAGAGTAGCAGGAATCAACATACAAACTTTATTCACAGTGTGGGTGGTTCCATCGATGAAAAAACGAGCAAAGGATTTCCCTTTGCTCGTTTTTTCATAAATTTGCTATTTTCGCTGCATAATGTTGAACGCCTTGACCAATGATCGCCACTGCAGGCTCAACTGAAAAAATCTTTTTCACTAGCTCATGAATTGAATCCATTGAAATAGCGTTGATCTGTTGAATGATTTCATCAATCGACTTGTGGCGTCCAAAAATCAATTCGTTTTTCCCGTTACGGCTCATGCGATTCGTCATGCTCTCCATATTCAGTAGAAAACTTGCTTTTAACTGTTCTTTTCCGTTATAAAGCTCTTGTAGCGTCACGCCATCTTTTTTTATTTTTTCAATGGATTTAATAATTGTCTCATGTAGTAAAGGCAATTGTTGATTGTTCGTACTTCCGTAAATGGTTAATGCACCGACATCCATATAACAGGATGGATAGGAGAAAATTGTGTAAGCTAATCCCTTTTCTTCCCTTACTTCTTGGAAGAGGCGAGAAGACATATTACCACCTATAATATTATTTAAAGTGATAAAGCTATAGTAATTTGTATCTTTTACACTGATGGCGGGATAACTCATCGCCAAATGGGACTGTTCTACATCCCGTTCCTTTACGAAACGTCCTGAATGAAATGTTGGATTTGATAAGTTTAGTGGGACAGCTTTTTCCGATGGTTCGAAGTTCCCGAACAACGATTCAATATGTAAAAGCAAATCTTTTGATATATTCCCTGCCAAAGAAATAACAACATTCTTTGGATAATAATGTTTATCCATATAGTTCAAAATAAAATCACGATCAAATTTTTGAAGGGTTTCATTCGTTCCTAAAATCGGAAGACCTAATGAATCGTTTGGATACATCACTCTCCATAAACGTTCGTGTACATCATCATCAGGAGCATCTTCGCTCATTAAGATTTCCTCTAATACAACTTGCCGTTCTTTCTCCAATTCATTTTTTTCAAACACTGAATGGAAAAACATATCAGCTAATATACTGATTGCCAACTTTCCATGATGCTCCAACACCTTTGCATAGTAGCAAGTGTTTTCCTTTGATGTAAAAGCATTTAGTTCTCCGCCAATGCGATCAAACTCTTCTGCAATTTGTCTAGCAGTTCGAGTATTTGTTCCTTTAAAGAGCATATGTTCAATAAAATGGGTAATTCCGTTTTCTTCTGGCAGTTCAAATCGAGATCCTGCTCCAACCCATATTCCTACAGAAATTGAACGCACGTATGGAATATGTTCATATACAATCCTTACGCCATTTTGACAAGTATAAACGTTAACCAATTTACAACCTCTTTCTACTGACATTTCCTATCTGTTCGATCTTTATAATCGAAACTACTTCTTACTTTACAAAATATTTTATTGGAATAAAAGTTTTTTGATATCCTATGTACTTTCATTTCAAACAAATAAAAAGAGGTTGTTCTCCTTTCCTACAACCTCTCAACATATTATTGTTTTAAATTTTGTTTTGCTCGCTCTTTATCTTCTTTAATGACTACTTTTCGCGATAAATTAATGCGACCTTGATCGTCAATATCGATTACTTTCACCAGTACTTTATCGCCAATTTTGAGCACATCTTCTACTTTATTTGTACGTTCTTCTTGAATTTCAGAAATGTGGAGTAATCCATCTTTGCCAGGGAAAATTTCACAGAATGCACCGAATTTTTCAATGCGTTTTACAGTTGCTAAATAGTATTCTCCCACTTTTGCTTCGCGAACAATTTCTTCGATAATTTCTTTCGCGCGTAAGTTCATTTCTTCATTCACAGAAGAAATATAAATTGTACCGTCTTGTTCAGTATCGATTTTTACACCTGTTTCATCGATAATTTTGTTGATTGTTTTTCCACCTGACCCAATAACATCACGAATTTTTTCAGGGTTAATTTTAATGGAAATAATTTTTGGAGCATATTTTGAAAGTTGTTCACGCGGTTTTGCAATCGTTTGTTTCATATGTTCTAAGATTTTCAAACGACCTTCTCTTGCTTGCATTAACGCTTCTTCTAAAATTTCACGTGATAATCCGTCAATTTTAATATCCATTTGAAGCGCTGTAACACCTTTTTCTGTTCCAGCTACTTTAAAGTCCATATCTCCAAGATGGTCTTCCATTCCTTGAATATCTGTTAAAATTGTATAGTGTTCGCCTTTTTTCACTAATCCCATCGCAATTCCTGCAACAGGCGCTTTGATTGGAACACCTGCATCCATCATAGCGAGTGTACTAGCACAAATTGACGCTTGAGAAGTTGAACCGTTGGACTCTAATACTTCTGATACACAACGAATCGCATATGGGAACTCTTTTTCATCCGGAATGACTGCAAGCAATGCACGTTCACCTAATGCACCGTGTCCGATTTCACGTCGACCAGGACCCCGCATAGGACCTGTTTCCCCTACTGAGAATGGAGGGAAGTTGTAATGATGCATGAAACGTTTTGATTCTTCTAAACCTAATCCATCAATGATTTGCACGTCTCCTAATGGACCTAAAGTACAGATGGAAAGGGCTTGTGTTTGACCGCGAGTGAAAAGACCTGAACCATGGGCGCGTTGCAATAAGCCGACTTCAGATGATAGCGGGCGAATTTCATCTACTTTTCGTCCGTCTGGGCGTACTTTTTCTTCTGTAATTAAACGTCGAACTTCCTCTTTCACCATTTTATCTAAAACAGTGTTTACTTGTTTCAACGTTTCTTCTTCAGCTTCTTGTTCTTCATAATAAGTAATTACTCGCTCTTTAACAGCTGCAATTGCTTCTTCCCGAGCTAATTTTTCCACAGTTTGAATGGCAGCAATCATATCTTGCTCGCACATTGCTCTAACTGCATTTTCAATTTCTTCATCAATTTCAAACAATTCTACTTCAATTTTTTCTTTGCCGACTTCTGCAACTATTTGTTCCTGGAATTCAATTAATTTTTTAATTTCTTCATGCCCAAACATAATGGCTTCAAGCATGATTTCTTCCGGAACTTCTAAAGCACCTGCTTCAACCATGTTGATAGCGTCTTTATTTCCTGCTACAGATAAGTGGATAGTACTTTTCTCTGATTGCTCTATATCTGGATTAATAACAAATTTTCCATCTACATAACCTACATGCACACCTGCGATTGGACCGTTAAATGGAATATCTGAGATGGAAAGAGCTAACGATGAACCAAGCATTGCAGCCACATCTGTTGGACAATCCGGGTCTGAAGACATGACAATTGAAACGACTTGTACTTCGTTTCGAAATCCTTCTGGGAACATCGGACGAATCGGACGGTCAATTAAGCGCGAAACCAAAATTGCATGTTCAGATGGACGGCCTTCTCGTTTGATGAACCCTCCAGGTATTTTTCCTGCTGCATATAAACGCTCTTCGTAGTTTACAGTAAGAGGGAAGAAATCTAATGCTTTTGCATCTTT
>SMEK01000018.1_pt1 | contig 58729 bp, 60 predicted proteins | sample 2456371 | NCBI WGS metagenome assembly SMEK01 (sample SAMN10132590, study PRJNA489261) | soil metagenome | isolation source: day1 antibiotic-loamy sand soil ammended with composted manure from dairy... | place: USA | collected 2015-04-01
AAATATTAGTTTATCACGGGAAGATTGTTATTCTATCTTTTCCGTTTAGAGTTTAGGGAGGAAGTGCTCCGTTTTTTCACTTTATCCAATTCAACCATCACAGCTACAGTTCGATCATCAATTTCACTTACTTGGAGAATTTTTCCTTTACGACCTTTAATTTTAATCGCTTCACCAACAGATGGTGCATTGGCTAAAAACTGACTTAGTACAATTTCTTTCCCAATATAAAAATGAAAAACCTTCATCGTGACTCCTCCAGCAAAATAATTCATTTCATGAACAACATATGATATGCGAGAGGCAAAATAATTGACACAATAAATAATGCTATTTTTACTTAAACAAAAGGGGAAAGGGATTAAGAAGCTTTAGATATTTTAATTTATTTTTTAGTTAACATAACATAAATTATAGGAAGTGGAATAAAGAAAGAATAAAATTTTCTCATTAATGAAGTATACTTGATATTTTGAGATGAAAGAAATTTACACAGATATGAATTATAATCTATTTTAATAAAACAATTTTTATTAAAATTAAAACGATCTCAAAGAATCATAAATTTTAATTTTGATTCTGGATTTCTTTTTATATATCTTATCTCTCTTTTTCTAAATTTCTATCCGTATGGACAAAATTTTTATTCTATTTAAGTTTAAGTTCGCTTAACTGCTTCATAATGTATGTAACATATAACTAATTGTTTTATTTTGCTTAGTTTACATAATGTTATTATTTGAATATTCCTCTCTAACAACTCAAATCGATTCCAATAGATCACGAACATACATTCGTTTGACGCCAGGTAATAACAGTCTTCTACAAACGTTATAGAATGCTTTTTTAGTCGGTTTGAACAGTTCTTTATAGCAACATGAATACTGATCACACCATTCTTTTTTAACTACTTCTTGCAATCCTAAAATGCCACCATAAACTTTTTTCGCCATCTGAAAGATCCTTTTTGGTGCGACCCTTTATATGTGATCAAAAGCAATTACTGATATCAAATTAAAAATATCAACCTTCAGTAGAAATCTGAAGGTTATAATATATCGTTACGTTCATATGCATGTTATACAAATAAACTAGATGATCTTTTATACTTTAATAACAATTTTCTAGGTGTACTGAAGTATTTCGGCTGTTTATATTGCTCTAAATCGGAATCAACCTTTACATAAATCGGTGCATCTAACAACCACGGAAAATCTTTATAAAATTTTATATCGCCTAAAACGATAATGGTTAAATACTTTTCGATCTTGTCGTTCCGTTCTTCTACAGTCATTCCATCAAGATGATCGTCTAGATTCATCGTAACAGTTATTAAATAAAAACCAGATTGATATGTCCAAAATGCTAAAATTTTACGATCTTCTTCCGAATACTTATGATTATCAAAACGATCTCCGATTGAAAGGTGTAAATCATTTGAATGTTTTGTATGGATGAGGGTATATCGTCTTCCATCCACAGGGCGTGAGGCTGTTGCTGGAGGTAATATCGTAATACTAATGTTGGATGACTCCAAATTTTTCATCCCATTACCCCTTTCCGTATCAATATAGATGATTAGTATTATATTATATGTAAAATTACTCAGTTTTGACACGGAACAGAAACTTCGGGCAAAAAAAATAAGGTTAAACCAGTTGTTCAACCTAAGGATTCGGAAAATCTTTTATTTATAATAGTGATTGATTTCAACTATTTAATTTCTTGTACTAAACAAGAAGTAACTTTTCTGCTTCAGTTTCACTAATGTTCTGACTCATACTAATTTCTTTTATTAAAAATCCATGTACTTTTGTTAATAGTGATTTTTCGTTTGCGTTTAGAGGTTTTTCTTTATTTTTTTCCATTAAATATTTATAAATTAAGCAATTGTCTTTTATGTCTCCACCTTTAATTTTTTCCATGATCAATTGATATTTGTCCTTCCACGGAACATCGATATCAATATCTTTATACGGTAATTCTGATAAAATTTGTTGTAAAGTATTTTTATCGGTAATCGGTCTTAAGCCTAATTTTGCAGCTTTATCAACAGGTATCATGACATTCATATTACTAGCTGGTATTTGAATCAAGTAGTAGGTTTGTACTTTTCCAAGCACTTCTTTTTCTTCGATTGCCTCAACAATTCCAACACCGTTCATAGGATAAAAAACTTTTTCACCAACTTTAAACAATCGTATCCCTCCTAGCGTTAATAATTATATTATAACACATTATTAGAATTTGAACAAAATATATTAATATACTATTTTTTACTAAATTTGTCAACCGAAAAATATTTTACAAAAGTTCAAACTAACAATAATCCAATTGTCGTTGTTTACCGAATAACCGAATAATTGATAAAAAAAGCTGACAAAAGTCAGAACTTAGAATTGTTCATTCTACTTTTGCCAGCTTTATCATCAGAATTTTATAAATGGTTATTCTGTATCACGATGATCAATGCCTTTTTCCATTTCTAGTTTAACCGGTTCTTCTATCAATTTGTGAATTTTTATCACACTTCCCGCTTCTTCTTCATCAATAAAGAATGATCCATTGGAGTAACGATCATTTTTTCTTAAACTTCTTACCTCAATTTGTTCCCTCATCTCTTTTTGAGATATTATTTCAATTGTTTCATCCTCTTTTGCAATAACAAAACCGATCGTCCGGTGAGGGTTTGCTTTCAGTTCGCGTAACATAAGTAAGCCGCGTTTTGCTCGCGATAAAATATCGAATTCTTCTATAGCCATACGTTTCACTGAACCACGTTGTGTCGCTAACACAATTGACTCATTTATTGGGTCTATAATTATTTTTCCAGCAGTCACATAATCGTCATCTTTAAGATTAATTCCTTTAACACCTGCTGCACGAACGCCGATTGGATTTACTTCCTCACTGAGAAAACGTAGCCCATAACCTAGATAAGTACTCAAAAATATTTCTTCATGACCGTCAATGAGATGAACATCGAGAAGCACATCATCCGGTTTTAAATTCATTGCGATTAACGGTTTCGTATAGCGTTGTGCTTGATATAAACGTAATTCAGATTTCTTTACCATCCCATGTTTCGTTACAAAGAATAAATACTTCGGTTTTTCAAAATCCTTTACTGGTATAATCGAAATAATCTGTTCTTCACTTTCAATCGAACGTAATGTGGAGATATGTTGTCCCATATCTTTCCAACGTTTATCTGGCAATTCATGAACAGGTATATATAGATAATTTCCTTTATTTGTAAATAACAGCACTACATCCATCGTATTCATTTCATAAGATGCAAGTAAATAGTCAGTTTCTTTCATACTATAGTCATCAATACTTGAAGCACTATAAGAACGTAAACTAGTTCTTTTTACATAGCCATCTTTCGTAACCGTTACAATCACATCTTCACTTGCAACAAGCGTTTCAATACTAATTTTTAGTTCTGATACCTTTTCCTCAATTTTTGACCGTCTTTCGTCTGCATATTTTTTCTTAATTTCTCTCAATTCTTTTATAATTACTTTTTCCAATTTCGCTTCACTAGCCAAAACCTCATTTAGTTCAGCTACTAATTTATTTAATTCATCTAATTCCTTTTGTAATTGAGTAATGTCTGTATTGGTAAGACGATAAAGTTGCAAGGAAACGATTGCTTCCGCCTGTGCTTCTGTAAATTCATATTTCTCAATTAAATTGTTTTTGGCGTCCCGTTTATCTTTAGAAGCGCGAATCGTAGCAATCACATCATCAAGAATGGAAATGGCTTGAATTAACCCTTCAACAATATGTAATCTTTCTTTTGCTTTCCGTAATTCATATTGTGAACGTTTCGTTACTACATCCTTTTGATGAGCAATATAAGCATCTAGTAGATTTAGAAGATTCATTAATTTTGGACGACGATTGTAAATCGCAACCATATTAAAATTATATGTTACTTGAAGATCCGTATTTTTATATAAATAGTTTAAAATTCCTATACTATCAGCATTCTTTTTTAACTCAACAACAACCCGTAACCCTGTCCGATCTGTTTCATCACGAACTTCAGAAATTCCTTCGACCTTTTTGTCTATTCGGATTTCATCAATTTTCTTTACCATTTGTGCCTTGTTAACATCATAAGGAATTTCGGAAATAACAATTTGTTCCCTTCCCCCACGCATTTTTTCGATTTCTGCTTTACCACGGATAATGATTTTACCGCGACCGGTTTCATAAGCCTTCTTAATCCCATCAATTCCTTGGATAATTGCACCAGTTGGAAAGTCAGGACCTTTAATAATTTTCATTAAATCATCAACCGTGGAGTTGGGATGTTGCATACGGTAAATCGCTCCATCAATCACTTCTCCTAAATTATGAGGAGGAATATCCGTTGCGTATCCAGCGGAAATGCCTGTTGAACCATTTAATAACAAATTAGGTAAACGTGCTGGTAAAACCACAGGTTCTTCTTCGGTATCATCAAAGTTTGGAACCCAATCAACGGTCTCTTTTTCAATGTCACGCAATAGTTCCGTACTAATATTAGAAAGTCTTGCCTCTGTATAACGCATAGCTGCAGGAGAATCACCGTCTATGCTACCGTTATTTCCATGCATTTCGATTAAAACATTGCGCATTTTCCAATCTTGACTGAGTCGAACCATCGCTTCGTATACTGATGAATCACCATGTGGGTGATAGTTACCGATTACATTACCAACAGTTTTAGCTGATTTACGGAAAGGCTTTTCAGACGTATTACCAGCAATATGCATCGCATATAAGATACGACGTTGTACAGGCTTTAGCCCATCTCTTGCATCAGGTAGTGCACGATCTTGGATAATATATTTACTATAGCGACCGAATCGATCACCAAATACATCTTCCAGAGGCATTTCAATTAAATGTTCTTCTTTTTTTGCAGACATTATTCGTTCACCTCATTTGCATTAAACTGCTCAATTTGGAAGTTTTGATTGTCTAATATACTTCCTTCTTCCTCCATACCAAAATCCACATTCGATTCAATCCATTTTCGACGCGGTTCTACTTTATCACCCATTAATGTCGTGATTCGCCGATCTGCACGAGTAAAATCATCAATTCGAACGCGAATTAATGTTCTTGTTTCCGGGTTCATTGTTGTCTCCCACAATTGTTCAGCATTCATTTCACCTAACCCTTTATATCTTTGAATGACATAGCCTTTGCCAAATTGTTTAAGGACTTGCTGTAATTCTTCATCGGTCCAAGCATATTTAATTTGTTCTTTTTTTCCACTACCTTTACTTATTTTATATAAAGGAGGCATAGCAATATAGACTTTACCTGCTTCAATTAACGGTCTCATATATCGATAGAAAAACGTTAATAGCAAAATTTGAATATGCGCACCGTCCGTATCCGCGTCGGTCATAATAATAATTTTATCGTAATTCGATTCTTCAATATTAAAATCTGCCCCGACTCCCGCTCCAATTGTATAAATAATCGTATTTATTTCTTCATTTTTCATAATATCTGCAAGTTTTGCTTTTTCTGTATTGATTACTTTACCTCTTAAAGGTAATACAGCTTGAAAACGACGGTCTCTTCCTTGTTTTGCCGAACCGCCAGCAGAATCCCCTTCAACTAAGAAGAGTTCATTTTTATTTGGATTTTTCGATTGGGCAGGAGTAAGTTTACCTGATAAAAGTGTTTCTGATCTTTTTCGTTTTTTTCCAGACCTGGCTTCTTCTCTCGCTTTTCTTGCTGCTTCACGTGCTTGCTGTGCTTTTATAGCTTTTTTTACAAGCATCGTACTAATTTCTGTATTCTCTTGCAGATAAAACGATAACTGTTCCATGACAAAAGATTCAACAGCAGTTCTGGCTTCACTTGTGCCCAGTTTCCCTTTCGTTTGTCCTTCAAATTGAAGAATCTCTTCTGGAATTCGAACCGAAATAATAGCGGAAAGCCCTTCTCTAACATCAGCTCCATCTAAATTTTTATCCTTTTCTTTTAACAAGTTCATTTGTCGAGCATATTCATTAAATGCTTTCGTTATAGCAGATTTTGCACCTGATTCATGGGTTCCGCCATCATTTGTCCGAACGTTATTGACAAAAGATAACATATTTTCCGAATAACCATCATGAAACTGAAAAGCAAAATCAATCTCGATATTATTTTGTTTGCCTTCAAAACTAACAACTGGATGAAGCGCCTCTTTATCTTCATTTAAAAATTTTATAAATGCTTCTAGTCCTGTGTCATATTGGAAGACCGCCGATTTATCTTCGCGTTCATCCATTATATCGATTCTTAATCCTTTTAATAAAAATGCAGATTCTTGTAATCTTTCACTTAGCAATTCATAATTAAAAACCGTAGTTGAAAAAATTGATGCATCAGGTTTAAAATGGATCGTCGTTCCTGTTTCCTTCGTTTTTCCTAGTTTTTCTAATGTTGTAACCGGTTTACCGCCATTTTCAAACCGTTGTCTATATATATAACCATCTCTTTTAATGGTAACCTCTAAAAATTCGGACAAAGCATTTACAACAGATGCGCCTACACCATGTAGACCCCCGCTCGTTTTATAACCACCTTGTCCAAATTTCCCGCCAGCATGTAATACTGTAAAAATCACTTCAGGTGTAGGTTTGCCAGATTTATGCATTCCGACCGGCATTCCTCGACCATGATCGATGACAGTAATACTATTATCTTTATGTATTTTGACGATAATGTGATCACCAAATCCAGAAAGAACTTCATCGACAGCATTATCGACAATTTCATAAACTAAATGATGCAGTCCTCTTGCATCCGTACTACCAATATACATTCCTGGCCGTTTTCGAACTGCCTCAAGGCCTTCCAGGACCTGGATAGAATCATCATTATATTCTGTTGGTTGAAAATTCGCCACAACCATTCCCCTTTCAACTATCAAAGTAATGCTAATTATAAAGGAAACAAACATCCTTGTCGACTTGAATAAATAATAGAACGTTCGTTTGTATCCATTTCATTATAAACTGTTATTTCAGCTTTTGTCCACATTGCATTGACATTCAGCATACTTTTATAGTCCTTTACCGTAAATTTGAGAAATATAAAAAGCAATCAGCAAAATGCCAATTGCTTCATCTTCTCGTTTAAGATTTATCCTTTGTTAATGCGTGAATTACTTTTATACATGCATCCATTATAACGGTATAACCTTTATTTTTTAAAAATTGATATGCTTCCTCATTTACAACTCCCTGTTGTGCCCAGAACACATCTGCATCGACTTCATCAAATTCTTTTGCGATTTCAGGTAAATATTCACTTCTGCGAAACACATTCACAATATCAATGTGGCCATCTATATCCTTTAAAGATTTAACTGCTTTAACACCTAAAGCTTCATCGATAACAGGATTAACTGGAATAATTTCATAGCCGGCATCTTGCATCGCTTTGGAAACTTGATACGACGTTCTTTCCGGATTATTGCTTAAACCGACTACGGCAATGCGTTTTGCATTTTTCAATATTTCCCCCATCTCTTCTAATGTAGGATTCTGAACCATAGAATTTCCCTCCATTCAAATATAACCTTTTGTAATTAGCTTCATCATACTATATATTTATAGGCTTTTCAAAAACTTTACAAGACTTCATGATTTTACTATGCATTTCATATGCACTTGTCTACACAATAAATCCATCTTATACATAAAGTAAATTATCAAGAAGAAAGGAAGGGTGAATGAATTGAATAACAAAAGAACAAAATTACCAGATTCACAAAAAGATTTAGTAAATCTGGTAGTAAAAAAGGCTTTAGAGAAACATAAGGCAAAAGTGAATAATAATTTAACGTCAGAAGATAAAAAACAAATTCGAAAAATCTTCAATAAATTACAAAATGAAGTAAATCAGTTTTTAAAAGCGTCTGGACAACCCGAATTACCTGCTGTAGAAGAAATAGATAAGGACGAAAACAAGGCAAAAAGAACAAAAAGGGGCAGAAGACTTCGGTAAGTTGTCCCTTGCAATCCAATCAAAAAAGCATATTTTATAGTAAATGCAAAAAGGAGGAATGAGAAAATGAATCAAGAGGTTTATAGAGCAAAAATAGATAATACGAATAATAATAATAGATGGAATGCCCTAGATCCTAATAGTGTTCATCCTATGAGTCTTTGCTTTAAAGATAATGAAGATGTTGATCAACAAAATGTTCAAAAAGTTAAAGAGTTCCAATTTTCCGAGGAATGGATTTTTATTAAAGATTCTTGTGATGTTGATGTCGAAACAACTGATACAAAGTTAGCACTTTCACTTGTAGCTTCATTAAACGCATTTATCACGGCTGTTATTGAAATCTCAATTCTATCTAGTGAAGATGCAGAAGAAGTTAAACAAAGTATTTTCCAATCAACAGGTATTAAACAAGTTAACATTCAAAAAACAATCATCGAAAATTCACGAGATGTAAAAGTACACACTACGGATACAAACATTGCATTAAACCTGCAAATTTTATTACAGATCGCTCTTGCTCTCCTCATTAATTTAGATATATTATAATTTTGTTCCGATGAGGCTGACATAACTTGTCAGCCTATTTCTACGAATAATAATATAAAATGTATTCATTTCTTAATTGAACAGATTAAAATCATTATCATTATCTTTTTTCTTCTATAATTTTAGTGTATCATTATGTATAATCTAGTTGTTGATATTGTAAGATATTGTAATATAAAGCGAGGTAAAAGAAATGATCACTGCAATTATCATTATGTTATCGTATTTAATTGGATCCATACCATCGGGACTATTAATTGGTAAATCTTTTTATAAAACGGATATACGAGAACATGGTAGCGGGAATTTAGGAGCAACAAATACGTTCCGTGTTTTAGGAGTCAAAGCTGGTATCGTTGTTATGATTATGGACATTTTAAAAGGCACTTTAGCTACAGCTCTTCCATCTTTATTTGGCTACTTTGGTTTAGGAATGGAATGGAACATACATATACTTTTGATCGGTCTTTTTGCAGTAGTTGGTCATATGTTTCCAATCTTTGCTGGTTTTCGTGGTGGTAAAGCGGTTGCAACCTCCGGTGGTGTAATGCTTTATTACGACCCGATCTTTTTCCTAATTTTAATAGCTGCATTTTTAATTTCCCTATACTTATCAAAATATGTATCACTTTCATCTATAGTAGCCGCAGTTGTCGCCATTATCTATTCGATTTTTACAATGGATCCTATCTTTATTATTGTTGTCTTATTGTTGGCAGGATTTATTATTTATCGACACCGAGCTAACATAAAGCGAATTAGGGATAAAACGGAGCCAAAAGTTAAATGGTTATAACTGTCTTATAATGAAAAACATAATTAAAATAAAATGAAAAAAGCGGAAAGTATTTGCTTTCCGCTTTTTCCTATTTTTCGCCAGTTCCTGATACTTCAAGGGCATCACTATTTTGCCAATAATATTCAGCAAATACCTCTGCTAAAACATCTGCTGTATTATATAATTCATCTAATGTATTATCTACCCCGCCGATCTCAATGACTACGGAATTTGGTGAAAGGTCTTGGTTATAAATACCGTTATTACCTCCTGCTTTGCTCTTTTTATAAACCCCTTTTGACAAGCCTGGATATTTTTCTTCTAATTTTTGATGTAGCTCATTGGCGAACTTCTCATTTTCTTTATAGTTTGGATGACTAGCACCGATTACAAAATATAAGCGTGCATAGGTTTCACCGTTTATTGTTGTAGTCGTACTTTTACGTGGGGCACTATCCCTATGAATATCCAGCAAATAAACATAATCATCATTTTCCGCTAGAGCTTCAACCACGACTTCTCTCGAAGCTTCATAGGACTTTCCAAACTTCCAGCCTCGTTTATTTAATATGGTAGCGATATCTGTTTTATCAACTACTGTTCCAATACCATGTTCTAATAATTTATTTCCTAAGCGTTCCCCAACCATTGTAACATTCACTTCTTTATGTTGAACATTCGAAGTTTGTCCAGAGTCTTTTAAGTGCGGATTAAATGACTCCCGATTATGAGAGTGATAAATAAATACTGTATTTTTTTCAGGTCTTTCAACGGGTGGGTTAGGAGAACGATCTTTAATTTCCCCTAAACTATCTTCATTTACTTCACGGTCTTTTAACAATTCCTCTAATGGTGGAGAAGATTCAATAGGGAGATTCGTAAAGTCAGCTCCCTCACCCGCTACAATTATTTCGGATGTCATTGAATATAAACCTGGAATTTCATCATAAATTAAACTTCGAACGTCTTTAATATTAATATTAGTAGCAACTTTAATTACATTTGATAATAGATTTTCTCCATCCGCTTCAAGGTTTTGTGAAAAATAATGATTTTCAGCTGCCACCATTCTCATAAAAATATTGGATTCAACTTTACCATTATACCCATCATCTAGTATGATAGAAAAAAACAAACTCGTTTGACTAGCAACAATCGTTCCAATGATCGCAAATACAGATATGGCTAAAAATGTTACTTTAACGATTATTCTCATTTTATCCCACCTATTAGTCTACTCTTTACTAATAGATATGATAGATTGTAAAAGTTTAGAAGAAAAAATTGAATCTATTCTTTCTCAAACTTGACTTAATAGAATCACTTCATATAAAATTGTAATCGTTTGTAATTGTAATTTTATGGAGCATTAGGGAGTAAAAAAGATGTATGATTTGATAATCGATAGTGTTTTAGAGATCACGATTTATACGACATATGTAAGCTTATTTATTTATTTGTTTTTAGCTGTGAGTTATTCATGTTTCCATGCTTTTTCCTATCAGCAAACTCAATCAAAGAGCTTACAACAAATGTATATAACGCAAGGACCGATTAAAAATGATTATAGAATTGAATTTGCACAACAAACGATTTCATGGTTGCCGAAAACAATCAGACGTTTAGAACGAAAAAATGAAGATGAAGATTATGATTATTCTTCTTCTATTGTGGCAAAAATGAAAAATGTATGCTTAGAGGAGGAATAATCTTGAATAAATATAAAAAATTAATGTTAGTAATCTTACTCTTAGCAGCTGTTTTCACACTATCTGGATGCGCTGCAGCGGAGACCGAGGGACATTGGTTCCATGATTTATTAGTCCAACCTTTTATTATTATATTAAAAACATTAGGTGAATTTTTCGGTAATAGTTATGGAATTGCCATTATCGTTATCACCATTATTTTAAGGACTCTACTTCTTCCTTTTGCATTAAATATGGCAAAAAAACAAGTCATTATGCGTGAAAAAATGCAGATTATGCGACCAGAAATGGAAGAAATCCAAAAGCGCTTGAAAAAAGCGAAGACAAAAGAAGAACAAATGAAAATACAACAAGAAATGCTTCTTCTTTATCAAAAACATAATTTTAATCCTTTAAATATGGGATGTTTACCTATTTTACTACAAATTCCAATTTGGATGGGCTTATATTATGCCATTCGCTTATCAGACGAAATCCGACATCATCAATTTTTATGGTTTGATTTAGGGCAAACAGATATTATAATGGCGATAATTGCAGGTATTGCATACTACTTTCAATTTAAAGTCACAATGGCGATGATGCCACAAATGAATGCAATGCCAGGTCAATCAGAAGAACAAATGAAGCAACAACAAGCCATGCAGAAGATGATGGGCATCCTATCACCTGTTATGATTTTCATTGCCTCAATGGCTACAGCTTCTGCCTTATCTTTATATTGGGCAGTGAGTGGAATATTCTTAATCGGTCAAACATATTTAACTAGAAAATTATATCCAATTAAACCTGTACCAGAAGTAGAAGCCGCTGGATCTAGTAAAGATCGTAATAAACAGCAAGGAAAAAAGAAGAAATAATTAGCCCATTAAATAAACAAGAGGGTTCCTTTTTAGGAGCCCTCTTGTTTTACTCTTCTTCAATTACTACTTGTTTTACAGGCATAATATGCATTCCTCTAGCTGTTACGTGGGATTGAATATGATATACACCTGGTTCATCAAGTGATATTTTTATGGAATAATACCCTTCCTCATATTCCGTATAATCCATCATCTCACTATGGTCTTTCTCTTCTTCCTTCCAAATTTCAAATACTACTTCGTGCGCATCATCTACCGCTTCATTCCCTTGCGTAACAAGAGCTTTAATTTCTATCGATTCCCCAACTTTCGCTTTTTCAGGTAAAATTAATTCCACATTTAATTGTTCATTAACATCTACTGACTCTTCTTGTTCTGCCTTGCTAGAATTTACTGCTTGATCTTGACTACAACCTGCAATAAATAATACGACTAAAATTAGTATAGCTGTTCGAACATTTTTCACTTTAGCCAATCCTTCCCCCTATATATACTATACAATAATAATACCAATTTTATATATATTTGCAAATTTTACAAATATAAACAGAGTATATATGATAATATAGTCTATAAAGAGCATTGGATGAAAATTAGTTCGATAGATAGTACAAAAGCAAAAGACTCGTCAACTGTCTTTTGCTTTTTGAAAAAAACGAGAAGAATCGAATCGACCTTCTGCTTTCAATATTCGTATTTCCCATTCACCGATTAAATCAAAATGTGAATAACCTTCTGCTCGATAATCAATCCATTCCTTTTTTAAACCGTATTTTTTACCCCATTGAACTAACTTATTTAAATCATTACAGCCCACTTTCGTTACTGTCTTTGCATTTGGGAAACGTTCATCATACCAATAATGGGTTAAAAAGGCAATCTCTCCCGCGTCAATTTTTCGTTTCCATTCGATGAGTTCTTTTCTTGTAATCCCAAACGCCATGATAGTCCTCCAATCCAAAATTGTACATAATACTTTACTTTTTCAATGCGTTTATATATGCCTCATGCCATTCTGGATGTGTCTTTCGAATAGAAACTGGACGGAAACTCTCTTTTTTAACACAAACATGACTTGACGTACCGGTAAACGCTAATTCTCCAGATTCTTTATAAATCTCGTATCCATATCTAATTCTTAAACCATCATAATGGTCTAACCATGTTTTTACTGTGACGGTTTCACCGTATTTACATGCCTGTTTGTATGAGACGTTTATTTCAAGTACCGGTGCTAGTATCCCATCTTTTTCTAGATCCGCATACTTAAAACCGAGATCCTCAATGAAATTAGTTCGACCAATTTCCATCCATATTAAATAATTTGCATGATATACAACTCCCATTTGGTCTGTTTCAGCATATCTAACCTTTATACTCGTTTCATTGATGATCATCTTTGTCTACTCTCCCTTTTGTAGTATTTTTATACTTTCTATAATATCGTCTTTGATCAAGCGATTTACTTCATTATTAGCTTCTAATGGGAGCTCTTGTTTCATCAAACGTACAGCTTGTTGTTGGATTGCTTCATGAATTAAATTTTCCGCAAAGCGTCCATTTCCTTTTGGAGGGTTCTTTGTTATTTCATCACGCAAGTAATCTATTGCATCTTCATCTAAACTGTAAGAATATCGTTTAACAAATAATTGCATAATTTGTATTAATTCTTCTGTTGAGTAATCGTTAAAATGGAAAAACTTTTTAAAGCGTGACTTTAATCCTGGGTTACTTTCTAATAAAATCTCCATTTCATTCGGATAACCGGCTAAAATTATCACTAAGTTTTCCTTATGTTTAGTCATTTCCTCAACAATTGTATCGACAACTTCCTTTCCATAATCTGCATTATTTTCTCTAAATAACGAATAGGCTTCGTCGATAAAAAGAACGCCACCTAATGCTTCCCGTATTTTCTTTTTCGTTTTAATTGCAGACTGACCAACATATCCAGCAACAAAATCTGCCCGTCCCGCAACCACAAGATGTCCTCGTTTTAAAATACCAACTTCCTTCAATAATTCGGCATAAATTTTCGCTACTGTTGTTTTTCCAGTGCCAGGGTTTCCAGTAAATACCGAATGTAATTGAATAGGAACAGAAGGAAAACCTTGTTCTCGTCTAATTTTTTGCATCTTTACAAAGGAAATATAAGTTTGAACTGCTTCTTTTACTTCCTGCAAACCGATTAGCTCATCCAACTTTTCCATTGGAGACTTTGTATTATGAATATGGCTTACCTCTGAACGAAAATCATCTTTTACAAGTATTGAATAGCGAAATAGTTCAGGAATATTTGGTTCATTTCTTGTTCCTTTGCGAAAAATAGCATCCATAATTAAATTTTGAACAGCACGCGCATTTCCGAAAGTCGAATCCACTCTTTCGTGCTCAATTAAATACGCGAGTTCTTTTTTTGCATCCATCGTTAATAAAAATTCATTATCAAAGGCAATCTTCTCGCCGATTTTAATTAATTCATCAAGTGAATAATCAGGTAGTTCAATCATGTTAGATTGGGGAAATCGGCTCCGCAAACCAGGGTTTGCATCTAAAAATTGTCTCATTTCCTCAGGATATCCTGCCATGATAACGGAAAATTTACCTCCGTATTCTTTACTTGTCATTAAAGAAACTAAAGTATCTATGGCAGTTTGTCCATAATCATTCCCTGATTGACCAGCCCGTTTCAAACTATAAGCTTCATCGATAAATAACACGCCACCGACTGCTTTTTCAACAATTTTTCGTACATTTTCTTCCGTTTGTCCAACATAAGAGCCGACAAGCTGAGCCCGATTTGTTTCAATTACTTCTTCTCGTGGTAGAATACCGAGTTCAAAATATATTTTTGCAAACAGTCGAGCTAATTTTGTTTTACCAGTCCCTGGATTTCCTAAGATAACCATGTTCAAGCTCATTTCATCGACCACTTTAAATCCGGCTTCTTTTCGACTTTTTTGATACTTAATATATTCATAAAATCGTTCAATCCGTTTTTTTACATCAGCTAAACCAATCATTTGATTCAGTTCTTCTAAAGCGGTTGGGCTATCTTCCGTCTTTGTTTTGGATGATAATGCTTGCCAATCTTTTTTTATCTTTTTGATACTTCTAACAATTTCCTGTAATTGTTGAAATTGTGTTTTTGTATACAAAGCTCTTTTTGTAGTTTCCTCAAAATCATTAACGACCGATAACATCGTAATAATTTCATCTTGTAACGTTTCATATAAATTGAGATATTGTTTATATCGTTGAAGAAGTGACTTTTCATTATAATTTTCCAGCTTATATATTTCTTCTTCAAAATTTGCTAATACATCATCTGATTGATCGAGAAAGGTTACACAAATTTCTTTATATTTTTCGATCGTTAATTCTTGTTGAGTTCGTGGATCCAGTTCCCGTAATGGAGGAAATTCAATTGAATCTAATAATTTTTCTTTTTCTAATAAACGAAAATGGCTTAAATATACAAACGCTGTTTCATTTTCTGGATCAATATGGCTTGCTTCTTCCATCCAACGTTTTGTAAAACTATTGCGCATCCCTCTATTTTCCAAAGTTCCTCCTATAGAGACTAGTAATTCTGCTAAGAGAGAGGGGTTTTCTTCTTTTAACTGTGTATAATTTGTTAATATAAAATCTAACTTTTCATCATATGAAAGTAAGTTTATCTCTGTTGCTTTGTTGTTACTATTCTTCATGTCAATCCCTTTTTCTATATATTTCGGTACTTGTAATATTCTATCATAAAATATAAATATTCGTCAGTTTGATTTAAAAGTTCAACTGTATTTTTATAATTCATTGACATAAGACATTCATATTTGTAATTTTATTATGATACAGTCCCTTTTTCCAGTAAAAAGAAAATGGAGGCATTATTTGCCTCCCTAAAAAGATTTAATGCTTTGAGTGATATTCATCTCGAATTTCTTCGCGCATTGCATTGATACTTTCTCGTCTGCGTTCATTTTTCGCTTCAATTTGACGTTTCTGTTCTTCGCTCGCAGTTTTCATAGATGCTTCAGCTTCATGAATGTTTTCGATCGTATTTTGAACCATATTTTGAAGTTTTTCTACATTATCAGAACGATCATCTGGGTTTGGTTGATTGTGATAAGCCACAGCAATTCCTCCTGTAGATTATATTTTCATAATGCTATTCACCTTTTGTTTGGATAATTTGAGGATGTTTACCTGACTGATCTTGCATTTTTTTACCTTTATTTCCACCAAAGGATTTCGATTGTGTACCTAAGTAGTCAGGCTGATATTGTTGATGTGTTCGATGTTGTCTGCCCATTTCATCCCTCCTCAATTATAGAATGCTTTTCAATGTTCAAATTATAAGCAGAAAAAAATGTAAACGGGTAAACCGTTTACATTTTTTGAATTATTCAACCTTTTTTAGTTGTCTTTCTTCAATTTTTCTTTCAATTTTATCTAATTCTTCTTCATTCTTTAATATTTCTAATTTATTTTCTCTAACAAGTTCTTCAAAGGATAACTTTCTGTTTTTTCTCAATTTTCTCAACTCCTTCTATGTTCATTATATCACTTAATATAACCAAACAAATGTCAAATTATGACAAATTTTCGAAAAATATTTTTTTGACTGATAAGATTTTGTTTTTTCGATGGATCTTTGAATGGATTTCATTAGATTGGTAAACATTAAATATAGATCTAGTAATCGAATAAAAAATAAACTCCCATCTGATTATTTCAGATGAGAGTTAAACATTTAATTCGTAAATGCTTTTAACGCTTCAAATGTTCCTGGAGGTGTAATTTCGCCATTTCGAATTTGTTGTTCATATTTTTCAACTTCAGCAAGCGTTTCTTCAGACATATGATCTCCAGTTGTAGCCAATTGTACACCGTCTTCTGCAAGACCATAATTTAACGTTTCTCCAGCTGGGAAATCCCCATTCATTGCTCTAGTTGAAACATCTTTTACTGCATTATCAACTCGTTTCATTGCTGAAGTTAACGTAACATTATATTCACCTACAGTACCTTCATCATATTGATCACTATCTACACCAATAACCCAAACTACAGCATCCGGATCATTTTGTTTTCTTTCTTTTGCTTCGGCAAAAACACCGTTACCAGATGCACCAGAAGCGTGGAAAATAATGTCTGCACCAGAAGTATACAACTGGTTGGCAATTTGTTTACCTTTATCAGCATTATCGAACGCACCGACATATCGTGACATAACTTCAATTTCAGGATTTACAGATTTTACACCAGCAATAAATCCTGCTTCAAAGCGTTCAATGACATCACTTTCCATACCGCCTACAAAACCAACTTTATTCGTTTTTGTCTCCATGGCTGCGGCAACACCAGCTAAGAAAGATACTTCTTGCTCTTTAAACATAATACTTACGACATTTTCGGCTTCAACTATAGAGTCGACAATACCGAAATACGTATCAGGATGTTGGGATGCAATTTCACTAATAGGTTCTTGCAACATGAATCCGATACCAAAAATTAAGTCAAATTGACGTCGGACTAAAGTATTTAAGTTTGGAATGTAATCAGCATCTGAGTTCGATTGTAAATAATCAAATCCATTGTCACCTTTTTCCAGATTATTCTCTTCACCAAACTCTTGTAGTCCTTTCCAAGCGGATTGGTTGAAAGATTTGTCGTCCACACCTCCAACGTCCGTAACCATCGCAACAGAAAAATTACCATCTTCATTCTTACTATCTCTACTATCCTTACTTGATTGTTCATTAGATGATCCACCGCCACAGGCTGCAAGAATCAAACCAACAAATATCATGAGTACAGTTAGAATTGAAAATTTCCCTTTTTGCAATATTATTCCCCCCTTTTATTTTTAATAGGAACAAATACCTTTTAATTAAGCGGTTTCATAAAAGTCGAAAGGTAAATTATTCCTATTTACAACTAGTAATAATATACCATGAAAATTAGAAATTCGGAATATATAAACTTAACAAACAATCAATAGAAATCAAATGTTATATTAAATCGTTAAGGACGATAAAAAAGTCTGTATCAAACTACCACATGATAGTTGATACAGACTTAAAAAGTTTAGCAAAATTATCTTGTAACAGCTTTATTTTGTAATTTGTCACGTAATACCATTTGGAGAATTCCGCCATGACGATAGTAGTCGATTTCTACTTCTGAATCAAAACGTACAATTGCTTCAAATTCAACTTTTTCACCATTATCTTTTGTTGCTGTAACTTTAACAAGTTGACGAGGTTTAATATTTTCATCGATGTGAACATTGATTACTTCTTTACCTGTTAAACCAAGAGATTCTGCACTCTCACCTTCTTTAAATTGCAATGGAAGAACACCCATTAATGCAAGGTTAGAGCGGTGAATACGTTCAAAGCTTTGGGCAATAACAGTTTTTATGCCTAATAAGTTTGTACCTTTTGCTGCCCAGTCACGGGATGATCCCATACCATAATCGTGACCAGCAAGAACTACTAAACCAGTACCTTGTTCTTTATATTTCATTGCTGCATCATAGATGGACATTACTTCGCCAGTTGGCCAGTAAGTTGTATAGCCACCTTCAGTTCCAGGAGCAATTTGGTTACGAATACGAATGTTTGCAAATGTACCGCGCATCATAACTTCATGGTTACCACGGCGGGATCCATAAGAGTTAAAGTTGCGGATTTCAACACCTTTTTCTGTTAAATATTTACCTGCTGGTGTATTAACACCTATTGCACCTGCAGGTGAAATATGGTCTGTTGTTACTGAATCACCAAACTTACCAATGACACGTAAACCATTCAATGGTTTAACTTTTTCAGGTTCAGGTGATAAGTTTTCAAAGAATGGAGGGTTTTGGATATAAGTTGAATCCTCATCCCAAGTGTAAAGTGGTTCATCACTAGTTTCAATTGCATTCCAACGTTCGTTATCATCAAATACACGTTCATATTGTTTACGGAATAGATCTGGTGTAACTGTTTTTTGAACGTATTCGTTAACTTCTTCCGTTGATGGCCATATATCTTTCAAGAATACATCGTTACCATCTTTATCTTTTCCAATTGGGTCCTTTTCTAAGTCGATATCCACTGTACCAGCTAAAGCATATGCTACAACAAGTGGTGGTGAAGCTAAATAGTTACCTTTCACCAATGGATGAATACGACCTTCAAAGTTACGGTTACCAGAAAGTACAGATGTAACAAGTAAATCAGAATCTGTAATAGCTTTTTCGATTTCTGGAAGAAGAGGTCCAGAGTTACCGATACATGTTGTACATCCATATCCAACTAAGTTAAAACCAATTTGCTCTAAATAGCTTAATAAACCAGAATCTTGTAAGTAACCAGTAACAACTTTCGAACCAGGTGCTAAAGAAGTTTTAACATACTTAGGTGGTTGCAATCCTTTTTCAACTGCCTTTTTCGCAACAAGACCAGCACCTAACATTACATATGGGTTAGATGTGTTTGTACAACTTGTAATGGCAGCAATTGCAACTGCACCTGTTTTCATTGATTCTTTTGTGCCATCTTCAAATTCAACAACCGCAGTTTTATCAAATTCATCCTTGTTTAAACCAAATCCTTGATTTCCTTGTGGTGCTACAACTGCATCACGGAAGGATTGTTTCATTTTTGATAAAGGAATTAAGTCTTGTGGACGTTTAGGTCCAGAAAGGTTCGCTTCGATTGTTGATAAATCAAGTTCAATTACATCCGTATATTCTGGTTCTTGGTCCGGGTTGAAGAACAAGTCGTTTGCTTGTAAGTATGATTTTACAAGTTCAATATGTTCTTCTTCACGGCCCGTCAAACGTAAATAATCTAATGATTCTTCATCAACTGGGAAGAAACCGCAAGTTGCACCATATTCAGGAGCCATGTTAGCGATTGTTGCTCTGTCAGCAAGTGGTAATTTAGAAACACCAGGTCCGAAGAACTCAACAAATTTACCAACAACGCCTTTTTCACGCAAGACTTGCGTTACTTTTAATGCTAAGTCTGTAGCTGTAGCGCCATTTGGCAATTCATTTGTTAGTTTAACCCCGACAACTTCTGGAATTGGGAAATATGATGGTTGTCCAAGCATTCCCGCTTCAGCTTCAATACCACCAACGCCCCATCCTAATACACCAATACCGTTAATCATTGTTGTATGAGAGTCTGTACCCACAAGTGTATCAGGAAAAGCAGTGTATTCACCGTTTTCATCTTCTACAGCATGAACGACACTAGCTAAATATTCTAAGTTAACTTGGTGTACGATACCTGTCGCTGGAGGAACGGCACGATAGTTATCAAAAGCTTTTTGTGCCCAACTTAAAAATTGATATCGTTCAGCATTTCGTTCAAATTCTAATTCCATGTTTAGGCGTAAAGCATCATTTGTACCATATTTGTCGACTTGTACAGAGTGGTCTATAACAAGATCAACTGGAATTTCTGGATTGATTTGTTGTGGATCGCCACCCATATCAGCCATCGCTTTTCTTAAAGAGGCTAAATCAACAACTGCAGGTACACCAGTAAAGTCTTGTAGGATAACGCGTGAAGGTTTAAATGGTACTTCACCATCTTTTACTTCTCCAGTACCCCATTTTGCTAAGTTATCCACATGGTCCTTTGTTATTACACGACCGTCTACTTGACGTAAAACAGATTCCAATAGAACACGAATGGAATAAGGTAGTCGAGAAATTTTCGCGACACCTGCTTCTTCAATTGCTTTTAAGCGATAGTAATGATAACGTTTACCATTCAGTTCAAAGGATTGTTTTGAATTATACAAGTTTTCTGTAGTCAAATTAATTTCCCCCCTATGGTCGAAAATCGAAAAGTTAGCTATCTCTAATTTTTCTAACTTTTTCCTCTAAGCTTATATTAATATAATTTAAGAGATAAGTAAATAATGAGTATTTTATTGTTATCTATAAATTTATCTTATGGATTCAAAAGAAAATCCAATAAGATTAAGAAACAAAGGAATCAATACATATAGATGAAATTTCTGTTTAATGGAAATAAATTATTTGAATGTATTAAAAATGAAATAAGCAATCATTATTTTAAAACTTTTTTGTTAAATCTTTAATAATGCGATTATTCCTATTCTTTGTGACAACAAAAATATTTTAACATAATAGTTAATCTGCGTAAATATCTATATTTATAAAGATTTCGAATTTTAACTATAAAAAAGCAACTAAAATAAAGAGACCATTCTATTATTAGAATAGTCCCTATCACCTCAATCAAATAATTGATTCATTTTATTAATTTCACTCTGGTATTGTTCTAGTTTCTGACGCTGGATCTCTCCAGCCACTTCATGGGCGTTCTCAATTTGTTGTTGAACCTCTTTAATCTCTTTTTCAAGTCTTTTCAATTGTTGTCCATAATTTGCTGAAGTTGAATCTAGATTTTCGTAAATATCTTTTGCTTCTTCAAATCCTTGTTGAGCAGCCTGAAAAGCCTGTTGCTTATCTTTATGATATGGAAACTTCTTTGTCATTTTATTCACCTCTATTTTTAGATTGAACAAGAGGTAAATTTTTATTCGTTTATCTTCATCATTTTGGTACAACCTAAAAATACGGTCCCCCACAAATAACTGGAGTTGATAAATTTATGGTACAAAAACGAAATGTGAAAAATAATAGCATGAATAATCATGACAATACACAACCTGAACCGTTAAGCGGGTCGAAAAAAGTTAAAAATCGTAACCATTCTAGACAAAATAATAATCCACATCATGGTTTGTAATAGATCATTTTTTTATCAAAGTTGACTCTCCATACACATTTTATCTTGACGCACGTATACTATTGTTAACACTTTTTAAATGAACCTCAAAAAAATGGGGGACCATTGATGAAACAAAATAAAAACGAAAATTATTTTGAATCTGATGAAATGGAAAAATGGCTTACTCAATATTTTTTAGATCCGTTAACAGATTATTTAGATGAAAATGTTTTTAGAATTGACCTTTTTGACTCCGAGAGTTCCTTCATTGTGGAGGCTTTATTGCCAAAGGTAAAAAAAGAAGATATTCACATTTCAATCAATTCTAACACCCTACAAATAAAAGTTAAACAAAGTTCTCATGATAAAACTCGAACGGTTACCTTCCCTTTTCCTATTTCCCATTTACAAAAAAACATTACTTTTGAAAACGACATTTTAGAGATTGTTTTTTTAAAATCTGAATCTTTATAGTTAATTACAAACAAATATGAACTTTAAAAAAGTCCATATTTGTTTGTAATTCCCTTTACTAGATGTTATCAATTAATTAAAATCAAAATAAGTTCTATTTGGAGGGGTGCTTATGGTTAATAAATGGATTGAATATTTAGAACAAAACAAAGATCAACAACTTATGAAATTAAAGGAATTTTTAAAAATCCCTAGTGTTTCTGCATTATCCAAACATAAAAAAGATATACATAAGGCGGCTAGATGGTTAAGTAACGAGTTAGAACGAATTGGCATGGAAAATGTAAAAGTGATGGAAACAGAAGGTCATCCTATCGTATATGCTGACTGGATCCATGCAGATCATAAGCCTACTGTATTAATTTATGGTCATTATGATGTTCAACCTGTAGATCCATTACATTTATGGGAAACACCACCTTTTGAGCCAACTGTTCGCGATGGCAAAATATTTGCACGCGGAGCCAGTGATGACAAAGGACAAGTTTTTATGCATATAAAAGCATTGGAAGCATTATTAAAAACGGAAGGGAAGCTACCAATAAACATAAAAATAATAATTGAAGGTGAAGAGGAGATCGGTAGCCCTCACTTACCTAAGTTTATTGAAGAAAATAAGGAATTATTGCAAGCTGACGTCTTAGTGATTTCCGATACTGGTATGATTGAAAAAGGAAAACCTTCCATTACATACGGATTAAGAGGATTAACTGGTTTACAAATTGACATTCAAGGAGCAAAAACCGACCTTCATTCCGGTGCCTATGGTGGCGGTGTTCAAAACGCAGCCCATGCTCTCGTTCAATTATTATCCACTTTTCATGATGAAGAAGGACGTATAATGGTCGATGGATTTTATGATAATGTACTATCAATAACAGATGAGGAAAAACAAGCGATTAATGCTTTACAATTAGACGATGAAAAGGTGAGAACAGAACTTGGTGTTCCTGAATTATTTGGTGAACCTGGATACAGTTTTTACGAAAGAACGAGTTATCGTCCAACATTAGAAATTAATGGGATGTATAGCGGTTTTCAAGAGGAAGGAATTAAAACCGTTTTACCAAACCAAGCTAGCGCAAAGATCACATGTCGTTTAGTACCCAATCAAGAACCTGAACAAATTTTAGAACTTATTAAACAACATATTGAGAAACATAAACCGAAAGGAGTGACAGTAAAAATTACTCCATTTGATTCCGGTGCTCCTTTTGTAACACCGCTTAATCACCCGGCAATTCAAGCAGCAGGTCGTGCTGCTTCTAAAATTTACGGTACCGAAACAGCTTATATTCGTAGCGGTGGCTCTATACCAATTGTCGCTGACTTTGCTCAAATTTTACAAGTCCCAATTGTCTTACTAGGGTTTTCTCTAGATAGTGAAAACTTCCATGCTCCAAATGAACATTTCCATTTAGAGAATTTTTATAAAGGGATGCAAACGATGTGTGAATATTGGAATGAATTGGCTGAAATACGATTCAAATAAGATGTACCCCCTTCCTTAATTGGATGGGGGTTAAAAATTATTTATTTAGTCGTACAGACATATTTTTCCTTCTACTTTCTGTTAATATACGAGGGGATATTGAAATTAATAAAATAAGTACGATAATACAGAACAAGAATGAACCTAATCCAGCTGGACCATTTACGACTAAAGAGTACAACCAAACCGGTTGGCCTTCGGGCGCATAACTTCCCCAAAAAACTATACCAGCAATATAATGAACTAGATAACGAGCAAAACTACCAACAAATGTAGCTATTATTATATAGAAAAAACCAATGTTCTTCTTCCCTTCGTCAAAACAATTTTGTATCATTCCCATAAACAATCCGGCAAAACCAATAAAAGCAAATGCAACAAAGTATTCAATTATAAACTGAAACCAATGAAGGATATAAGCATCACCGAAAATTACTTGAAGTACTCCCCAGAGAAATCCAGATAATACACCATATTTAAATCCCCATCTAAAAGATAGAATGAACACAGGGACCATTGCGAAGGAAATAGATATCCATGGTCCTAATTGTATCGATGGTAATAAATCGATAATAAACGCTAATGCTGCCAAAATCGATGTTTCAATGAGTGGTTGTAATTGATTTGTGCGCATAAAAAAACCTCCTATGTAATTTAACGAAACGTTCCATAGGAAGCTCAGAAAAGGAGAAAAGATTACGTACATTCTCTTTTCTTCCACAATCCCTACGCCAGTACTAACTGAACAGGTTCAAAGGGTCAGAATAAAAAGACATATCGTCAATTTATTCACTCTCAGCATAAGCTCCCCCTGTGGAAACGTTGTTTCATATCATCTTTAATTATAAACGATAACAAGAAAAATACAACGCTTATATGAAAAACGTATAAATTTAGGACTGTCATAAAGACAGCCCTATTTCTAACTCATGTGTAATCAACTTTCATTCGTTTTTACTGAAACGGATTGTTTTTTACCTTCACGATAAAACTCAAGCTCTATAGTATCTCCAGGCTTCACTTTACTATACAAATATTTTCGTAGCTCAGTTGTATTTTTCACTTCATTACCATTAATACCTACAATAACATCATTTACTTTCAGACCAGCCTTTGCAGCGGGTGAACCTTCTTTAACCCCTGCTACAACAATACCTTGTTCAATATTTCCGAACATACTCTGACGATAAAACTGAACAATGTCAGCCATATCATACATTTCGATTCCGATGAATGGTCGTTTGACTTGTCCATTCTCGATTAATTGTTCTGCAATTGGAAGAACATCGTTCGCTGGAATAGCAAAACCTAAACCTTCTACTCTTTCATCGGCAATTTTTAAACTATTTATACCGATTACTTCTCCACTTGCATTAATTAAAGCACCACCACTATTTCCTGGATTTATTGCTGCATCGGTTTGGATTACATCTAATTCCCATTCACCTGCAGAAGTTTTTACTCCAACTGTTCGGTCAATTGCACTAATAATCCCTTGTGTAACGGTTCTAGAAAATTCAAGTCCTAGTGGATTACCAATTGCAATGACTTCATCTCCTGGACGTAATTTACTTGAATCACCAAAACTTGCAACTTTATCAACATGAGCTTGATCGATCTTCAATACTGCTAAATCGGTTAACGCATCCGCTCCAACTATTTCAGCTTTTACCGTTTCACCATCATATAAAGAAACTTCAACTTCATTCGCTCCTTCAATGACGTGGTTATTTGTAATAATATATCCATATTGATCATCCTTATGGAAAATAACTCCAGAACCTGTTCCAGCTTGGACATTTTCTTGTTGGAAATAAAACTGGTTGTTAAGCTGTTGTAAATTAATTACCCCCACAATTGTAGGAGATAATTCTTCAACTATATCAGCTATAGATGCATTGTCAGCTGAAGCAAAGGTTGGAGTATATTCCACATCAGATGATTTATTTTGTAGCTGTGTCGAATTAGATGAGTGATCGCCATTTTCAAAAGGTAGATCAAAATAAGCTATCGCTGAAATGGTTAAAGCCGAACTTATTACACCGACTAACAAATAGGAAACTACTTTTTTAAACCAACGTTTTTTCATGCTATTTTTTAGTTTGAATTTTTGATCATCGTGCTTATTTATACCTTCAAAAGTATCCCTATAATCATTTGAGCTTTCATATTTGTTGATAATATCACTTTGTTCACCATGCTCACTTTCAAAACTATTCACCTTCTGTGTACTAGTTTGTTGTAATTGGAATTGCTGATCCTTATAATTAGTCTGTTTACGATTTTCGCTATTAACTGATTCTGGTGAATTTAAACTTTCATTTGAATCAAAATTTGATTGATTTTTTGTATGATTATCCATTTTCTCTACCCTCACTCCCTACTTCTCACATCTATTGTAGTCAACATTTATGAAAAAACTGTGAAAAGAGATGAAAAAATTGTTGAAAACGATCATTGATATAACATTACTTAATACGTTAAAACAGAATTTTTATCACGGTCATTATATCATCAATATTAATTTTAAATAAAACGAAAAAAAAATATAATCATCTTCTTCAAAAAACAACTTGCAATAATAGTAAAAATAAAAAAGATGATCCCGGAAAATAAGAATCATCTTTCGACGAAAAATTATTGCAACCGAATTAATCAATAATAATTTTTAAATATTGTTTTGAAAAAAGAATACTAACGAACGTTTGTTTTTCCTTTTTATTTAAGGATTATCATTTATTTCAATACCATTGTGCAAAATAACGTTGATGAGAGCAGGATACTTTGGATATCCTGCTCTTTTTTCATTTATTCACTTATTTTTTCAGTAATCATTACACCTCTTTTTTCCATTTCTTCAATGTACGTTTGACCAGGAACGACTTGCTCAGGTGGAAATACACCTCTCTTATTAATTACCCCTTTAGCAATCATTTGGGCAACTACAGATATTGTATAAGCTGTTGATCGAGCCATTGCAGTCACGTTTTCTTTATTGTTCTTATAACAAATCATTTCATAAGTATAGGAAACCTCTTTTATATCTTTCAACCCGGAAACGATAACCCGAAGAAGTGTAACATCTTCTTTATCCTTCAATTCTACGATTGGATCTAAAACTTTTAATAATACTTTTCTTGGATTAACTTTCATCCCATCTATTTCGACAAAGTAATCATTTCTCGTTAAATTTAAATCAACTAAAAGTTTTGCTTTTTCAGCATGGCCAGGATAGCGGATCGTTTTATACTCTAATGTCTCTAATTCGGGGTATGATTTTGATAAGGTCGATGTTCCTCCAGATGTATGAAAGGCTTCTAATGGACCAAATTTTTCAAAGTATATTGGCTCAACCTCAGATAATGAAGGAACTTCCATCAATTTTCCATTTCGAATAATTAAAGCAGGGTCTGTATAATGATCGAACAAACCTTCCATTGAAAAAACATGATTATATTCTAATGGTGGCTCTGGCCGAAGTGGAATACCACCAACATATAATTTAATGGATTTTACTTTAGATAATTTACTCACACCATAACCAGATAAAATATTTATCATTCCCGGTGCAACCCCAAGATCAGGAATAATGGTCACATTCGCTGCCTTTGCTTTTTCCTCTAACTTTAGAACTTCATCCGTTATGTGACCAATATGTCCACCTAAATCAACAGAATGTACACCGACTTTTATTGCTGTTTTCGCCACTTTTACATTAAAAGAATAAAATAATGCATTAATAATACAATCAAATTGTTTCATGTAATTTTCTAATTCTTCTTCATTGTCAGCATTCACTTTAAATGCTTTTACTTTATCAGAGCCGATTTCTAATTCAGCTTTTTTTGCTCGTCCATAATTCACATCTGCAATACCAACAAAGGTAACACCACTACTTTTTGATAAGTCCCTAGCCGCTTCTTTTCCCATTAATCCAGCACCTAATACGCCGATTTTCAAAAACTCTCCCCCTTTTATTAGCAATCTGGCAGATTCTTAACATATCTACTCCTTGTTATCATTAACTGCTATATAACTATCATATTATGAAATGGTTCAATTTATTTCTTAAAAAAATCCAGTTCAACAATGACATGTAAATAATGTCATTAATGAACTGGACCAAAGTTGCTGTTCATTTAAACAGCTGGAAAAAGATGGAGGAAACTACAATTACAATAATCAAAATGTTTTGACATGTCGGTCTAACTATATTGTAAACCTTTTTATCTTATTTGTAAACGTTTTCTTTTTTGTTTAGACTTAATGTTTAATTAAATCATAATTTTTTTACAAACATCTGGCTATAGCGACTATTCATCCTCTTTTGCTACCCGAACAAGCTGTTTTCCGATATTTTCGCCCGTAAAAAGTCCAATAAATGCATCCGGTGCATTCTCTAATCCGTCAGTAATCGTTTCTCGATATTTTATTTTTCCTTCTTTGATCCATTTTCCTAATTGTTCATAACCCTCTTTAAAACGAGTTGAATAATTCGATACAATAAATCCTTGCATTAAAATACTATGAGTCACAAGTTTCCCTTGAATTCTTGGCCCATATTCGACCTCTGTATTATTGTATTGTGATATTTGACCACATAAAACTATTCTTGAATGGAAATTCATGATTCGCATTAACAAATCGGAAACTTCGCCACCAACATTATCAAAGTACACATCCACTCCGTCTGGACAAGCTTCTTTTAACTGTACATATACGTTTTCAGATTTATAATTAATCGCCGCATCAAAACCTAACTCTTTTGTTAGATAATCAAGCTTTTCTTGGGAACCTGCAATTCCTACGACTCTACAACCTTTTAATTTCGCGATTTGTCCGGCAACTGACCCGACAGCGCCTGCCGCACCAGAGACAACTACGGTTTCCCCCTCTTTTGGTTTTCCAATATCTAACATACCAAAATAAGCGGTAAGTCCTGGCATTCCAGCAACACCTAGTGCAGTTGAGATGGGAGCAATATTCGGGTCAATTTTTCGTATGTTTTTCCCTTTTGATATACTATAATCCGACCACGGTAAATGTCCTTCTACATAATCCCCTTCTTTAAATCGTTCATTTTTCGATTCAACAATTTTACCGACAACGCCACCAACTAACGGTTTATTTATTTCAAAGGGATCTACATATGTTTTTATGCCACTCATCCGACCGCGCATATACGGATCAACAGACAGATAGATGGTTTTGATTAGAACTTCATCCTTGTTTACTTGCGGAATTGGTCCTGTTTCCATTGTAAAATTCTCTTTACTAGGCATCCCTACAGGACGGCTAGCCAGTATTATAGTTCGATTCACTTTATTCATTGTCTTTCCTCCTGTAATAGTAAGTTCTTTAATATTCAATTAACTGCGCTTGTAGTTTTTCACGAATATATTTCGGAATAGGTATCGAACATTGTTCTTCGTAATCAAATGTTACGATTGTTGCGGTTGAACGGGCAATAAGTTTACCAGTTTTCACATTTATTACCTCATGCGCAAAGGTAAAACTTTTATTACCTATAGAGGCGACTTCCGTTCGAATTTTTAAACGGTCACGAGCATATGCTTGAGAAATATAATCACATTTTGTAGAGGCTAAAATAAAACCTGGTTTTTTTGAATTCGAGTTGTTATAAAAATCATGTTCTTCAAAAAAGCGGATTCTTGCTTCTTCAAAATAAATAAAATAACTCGCATTATTTACATGACCTGCTGCATCCGTTTCTCCAAAGCGTACCATTATTTCAAACTCATACATAGTTCCAACTCCTTAAAGCTAGATATTCGATCGTACCACCTTCGTTTATTCATATACCCGAAAATATTAATTCTAACTATTATGACTATTCAGTTGTTATAATGATTTTAAAACGCAATTTACCAATTATCAAGTAAACTATATGCTAACAAACTTACATTGATAGAAGCAGTTTTTTATTAAAGACTTACTATTTAATAAAAATTTGGTATTCTATAAATCTTTTTGACTATTTTGTAGTGATTCTTCCCTTATTCTTCGTCTTAATATTTTTCCTACGCTTGTTTTTGGTAGCTCCTCGCGAAATTCAACTACCCTAGGAACTTTATATGGAGCTAACTTTTCACGACAATACTCAATTAATTCATTTTCACTTAATTTAGTCTTTTCTTTTAAAACAATGACAGCCTTTACATTTTCTCCCCGATATGCATCAGGTATGCCAATGACAACTGCTTCTTTGATTGCGGGATGCTCATATAATACTTCTTCCACTTCCCTTGGATACACATTGTATCCGCTTGCAATAATCATATCCTTCTTCCGATCAACGATATATAAATATCCTTCATCATCCATATAAGCAATATCACCTGTATATAACCATCCGTCACGAATTGTATTTATTGTTTCTTCTGGCATATTCCAATAACCTTTCATCACTTGTGGTCCTTTTATTATAAGTTCACCAATTTCACCAGGTTTTAATTCTTGTGTACCAGTTGCCAAGTCAACAATTTTATAATCTGTATTTGGAATGCCAATACCGACACTCCCTGGTTTTCTAGAACCAAAAATTGGATTACAATGGGTTGTTGGCGAAGCTTCCGATAAACCATATCCTTCAAGAATTTTGGAACCTGTTTGTTCTTCAAATGACCTCATTACTTCAACAGGCATTGGAGCACTGCCACTATTTACTACTTTTATACTATCGATTCCATATTCTTTTGCCTTAGGATGATTAAGAAGAGCGATATACATCGTCGGTACACCAGGAAAAGAATTTGGCTTGGCATTTTTTATTGTTTCTAAAACTTCATCCACATCAAATCTAGGTAAAATAATATTTGTTGACCCAGTTAATATCGTTAAATTAATGCAAGAAGTCATGCCATAAACATGAAAAAATGGAATAACTGATAACTTACGATCTTCACCCGGATTTATAAAGTCTTTAAAAAATTCATAGCATTGTAGAACATTAGCGTATAAATTTCGATGGGTGAGCATTGCCCCCTTTGATCGTCCAGTGGTCCCTCCCGTATACTGCAAGACAGCTACATCTTCATTAGGTTGAATGTCGATATCTAGAATCGAACCTTTTGCTTTATAAAGGAAGTCATTAAAATCTATTGATACTTCGTCTTCACTTGCAGCTCCTTGCAAATTTACTTTTATAACTAACTCTACCGATGTTTTATGAATCACCTGTTCTAATACTGGTAATAAAGGTTCATATATAACAATCGCCTTTGCTTCAGAATCATTAAGGATGTATTCCAATTCAGTAGGCGTATACATAGGATTTACTTGTGTCACAATGCCCCCTGTTTTCAGAATGCCATAATAACTTATTATGTATTGGGGGGAATTTGGTAGCATGATTGCTATCCTGTCACCTTTTTTTATCCCTTTTTCCTGTAAAGCTGCACCAAACTTGTCTGTTAATTGTCCTAATTCTGTATATGACATTTCACGTCCATAAAAATATATCGCGGAATGATTTGGATATTTTTTTACCGTTTCCTGTAACATATCTGGCAATGAAAGATCAGGAATCACTATTTCACTTTGGATATGTTTCGGATATAATTTTTGCCAAACTTTTTTTGACATAAATTCCCCTCCTTAAAATAATATTGTTGTTTTATTTATACGCCGCTTCTTTATTCGACTTGAAATGACAAGAAAATATTTCAATGAACATGCCAACTTTTGTAGATCATACATTTTTGTCTTGCAGAATTTATTATTCTTTTATATTTATATATTTCGAGTTCTAAATATAAATCTTCTGGTATATATTGTGGAGAACATCCAGATCTGCAAAATCTGAGTCTGATGGTGTAATATCTCATTGAATAATGTAAACATGATTCATGACGTAATTTGGGCTAATCGTTCTTCATTAACAAACATTTTTAGAGTTTGTGTGAAATCTTTGGGGTAATTAAGTACAAAATATGTGCGGATTCATCGGATGGCATAGAAGCTAAGGTATACTGAGGAGTATTTTTGCATAAATCGTATAACTTTTCTTACTTGCTAGTTTTCCAATCCTTTTCTAAATATCGACTAATTTTTCTGCTCGCAGTATTAATTTAAAAGACTTACCATAACAAAATAAACTACAATTTTGATCAATAAATATTAGCAGAATGGAACAAATATTCATATTACTGTTTTCAGAAAAAACGAATCGTTAGACATCCACGTAGAGTAGTATTTAAAATATTTATCAACCGTCTACTTTTCCTCCCTTCCTCTTCATTTGTAACTATATCATTAATTATATTAAAGCCTATCAAAATATATATCAGAAATACTTTATATGACGGTTGTTTTTTCAATACATTTTTTAGATAAATAGACGAAGAAGCAAGTTTACTTCCTCGCCTGCTGAATACTATCTCTTTCAAAAGGATGTAAAAATAACTTTATCACTTTATTTCCTAATTGATTTAAAGGTATCTGTATGTGCGAGTTCTTCGAAATAATGAATCGTTTTCGGGTTGCTCATTGCATCAGTACTAGCTGCATCACTTACCGGAGATCCGAGTAAAATTTTTCGCACCGGTATTTCCATCTTTTTACCTGTTAATGTCCTTGGTACTTCCTTAATTTGAAAAATTTCATCAGGTATATGTCGCGGTGACACTTCTTCTCTAATTTTTTGATTAATCTTATGTTTGATTTCTTCCGTAATAGTTAAACCTTCGCGTAATACAACAAAAAGCGGCATATAATCTTTCCGAGCAAAACCACTCAAGTCAACAATTAAACTATCAATTACTTCTGGTACTGCTTCAACTGCATTATAAATTTCACTTGAACCACTTCGAACCCCTTGACGATTTATCGTGGCATCTGATCTTCCATAAATGACAGCGCTACCACGATCAGTCAATTTTAATAAATCGCCGTGTCGCCAAATACCAGGATAATAATCAAAATAACTTTCTATATACCTTTTATTTTCTTTATCATTCCAAAAATATAGCGGCATCGATGGGAACGGTTTCGTGATAACCATTTCACCTATTTCGTTAATGACTGGTTTACCTTCATCATTAAAGGAATAAACAGATACTCCTAAACATTTACATGGTATTTCTCCGGCATATACTGGTAAAATCGGTGTGGACCCGACAATCCCTGAACAAATATCTGTTCCCCCACTAATCGGCGCGATTCTTATATCTTTTTTTACATTTTCATATATCCATTTAAAACCTTCTGGTGATAAAGGTGATCCAGTATAGGCAAATACTTTTAGATGTGACAAGTCATATTCATTTTTCGGTTCTAACCCTGCTTTCATACAATTTAGAATATATGGCGGACTTGTTCCAAAGGATGTCATTTTCGTTTCTTCAGCTAATCGCCAAAGAACTCCTATATCTGGATATGCTGGACTACCGTCATATAATATTGCTGTTGCACCTGTAAGTAATGAAGCCACCACAATATTCCACATCATCCAACCTGTCGTCGTATACCAGAAAAAGCGATCATTTTCAGTAATATCCGACTGTAAATTAACAGACAAATGGGTAAGTAAAATACCTCCATGGCCTTGCACAATAGCTTTTGGAAGACCTGTTGTTCCTGAGGAATATAAAATCCATAACGGATGATCAAAGGAAACTTGTTCAAACGTAAGTTTGCCCTTATATGTTAACACTTCTTCCCATAAAATTTTATTTTTTATTTGATTTATACGAGGTTCACTTTTTAAATACGGAACCATCACAACTTGTTCTACTGTTGGAAGTTCAGCGAGTAATTTTTCAACGGTCTCCATTCTATCATGCGGTTTACCGTTATACATATATCCATCTACTGTAAAAAAGACTTTTGGTTCTATTTGTTTAAAGCGGCTTAGAGTAGATCCGATTCCAAATTCAGGGGAACAACTGGACCATATAGCTCCGATACTTGCTGTAGCAAGAAAAGCGATGATCGTCTCTGGAATATTTGGCATATATGAAACGACACGATCTCCTGGTTTTACACCAATACTTTTTAAATATGTAGCAACGGAAGAAGTCTTTTCAATTAATTCATCCCATGTCATTTCAGATAATGGGCGATTTTCAGATTTGTAAAATAACGCTGTTTTCCCTTTTACTGCATTACGTAAAATATGTTCTGCATAATTCAATGTTGCCCCAGGAAACCATTCTGCACCGGGCATTTTATTGCTTTTCAAAACTTTTTTGTATGGAGTATAAGATCTCACTTGAAAATAATCCCAAATGGATTCCCAGAACTTTTCGACTTCGGTAACGGACCAGTTCCATAATGACTCATATGAACCGGCTTCAAACCGCCCAGTTTTTTTCAACCATTGCATATAGTTTGAGATCGCTGCTTCTCGAATTATCTCCTCCTTTGGACTCCAAAGTAATTCCCCTTCTTTGACAGTCATACTTTAACCAACCCCTTTGTTATATATTTCAGCTTGATTGTAATCATAACTTTTTCATATAACATTTATAGAACATAAAAGAAATTAAGTTTTATAGAGTAATTGTATCACAATAATTTAAATATTCAAAACAAACAAAAATAAAATAAAGCCTGACTTTGGGGATTTATAAATCCATTAAAAGTCAGGCTTTTTCTCTCCTTTTTGTCCAAGAAAAACTGTTTCGAAGACATTTTAGACTTATTTTTTATTTATATTTAAATTGCTTCACGATCTTGTTCAGTAGAAGCAACGATTCCTTTTCTTTGCAGTCTCGCTTCTCTTCTTTTTTCTGATTCTGTTATGATAATTGCACAAACAGCATCAGCTGAAGAGTTTACAATTGTACGTGTCATGTCCAAAATTCGGTCAACACCAAGAATTAACGCAATACCTTCAACAGGCAAATTAACAGAAGTTAGGACCATGGCTAACATAATCAATCCGAAACCCGGTACACTCGCTGTACCAAGACTTGCTAATAGTGCCATAACGATGACTGTAATAAGTTCAATGAAAGTTAAATCAACACCCATTACTTGTGCAATAAATACAGTAGCACAGCCTTGTAAAATGGCAGTACCGTCCATATTGATTGCGGCACCTAAAGGTTGGACAAAGTTACTTATATTTTTAGGAACACCTAACTTATTTTGCGCAATATCCATTGCAACTGGTAAAGTTGCGGTACTACTTGAAGTACTAAAAGCCACACTCATTGCAGGTAAATATGCTTTATAAAATTTCCATGGACTCATTTTTGCCAATAATTTTAGTGTACCACCATACACACCAAAAAATTGCACTGCAAGGGCTATGACTACCACAATCATGTATAATCCCATGGCTTTCATCGCATTAAATCCTGCTTCACCAACAGCAGAAGCAATTAAACCGAAAGTGCCGTATGGAGCAAATTTCATAACTAGTCTAATTAAATACATCATAATTTCATTGGCTTGTTCAAAAAAATTGTAAACACCTTCTACTTTTTTACCGAGCATAGCCATACCTATTCCAATAAAAATGGCAAAAACAATAATTTGTAACATATTACCTTCTGCCATAGACTGAATAGGGTTAGTAGGGATAATATTTAAAAAATTTTCACCGAGATCAACAGTTTTGGTTGACGCGTTAAATTCTAGATTATCTGTATTAAATACGCCAACTTTACCAGGTTTCAATAATAGTGTTAATGAGACGGCAATAATTAAAGCGATGGCTGCTGTAAATAAAAAATACGTAAGACTTTTTCCGCCAATTCGTCCCATTTTTTTCGGGTCCCCGATACTTGCAACTCCTAAAGCGATTGAGAAAAATACGAGTGGTACAACTAACATAAGAATGAGATTTATGAAAATGGTTCCTAGTGGATTGAAGAGGTACTTATCAATAAATGGAAATTGATCTGCGAAGTAGTTATTGATAAATAAACCGATAAGCGCACCTAATATTAAACCGATGATAATTTTTGAAGATAGACCTAATTTTCTTTTCATACAATCCCTCCTACTCTATTAAATTGTGTTCTTCAATGATAACCACCTTCTCATTTTCGTATTTTGTTCTCAACAAAAAAATCACAGTAATGAAAATCTGTGATTTTTTCATTTCCCTCAAATCGCTTACGGGGTTAGCTGACGGATTCGGATGAAAGGAACACCCTACCATGACTGGATTCACCCCATGTACATTTAGTACAGATTGGTTCCCCCGCTCAAGAATGATTAAGCGTTATATAATTTTAGAGTAAACTATTCTAATATAATTAGAACACACAAATCATTTTTCGTCAAGAAAGTTTTTTATTTACTATTGTGGATATAAGCAGGATGACAAAAACAAGTAATTAAGTGATCGTTAACCATCCCAATTGCTTGCATAAATGAATATATGATAGTTGGACCGACAAAAGAAAATCCTTTTTTTCGTAAATCATTACTAATTTTTTTACTCAATGCTGTATTCGCAGGAACCTCTTCGTCTTTGGACCAATGATTGATGATAGGTTGATTGTTAACATAATTCCAAAGGAAATTTGAAAAACTTCCGAAATCTTTTTGTATCTCTATCACAAGTCTTGCATTCTTAACAACTGAACGGATTTTTTTCTCATTTCGAATAATCTCAGGATTTTGAAGTAAGCTTTGTATTTTTTCTTCTGAATAATTGGCTACAATGTCAATATTAAATTGATCAAAAGCCTTTTTATAATTCTCTCGTCGTTTTAAAATGGTGATCCAGTTTAATCCAGCCTGTGCACCTTCTAGTGATAACATTTCGAATAGTTTTTGATCTTCATAAACGGGTATCCCCCATTCATGGTCATGATAATGGATATAAACGGGATCGTTAGTTACCCAGTTACATCTATTCATCTTGTTTACTCCTCTAATCATTTTCATTAAAAAACTCAATGAGTTCTTTACTTTGGGTTCTCCGCATCTTTCGATATTTTGCTCGTTGTTCACCTGCTGAATTTAGCCATTTTTCCGTTTCCGTTTCAGGAACTACTTTCGGAACAGGTGTTGGTTTACCATCTTCATCTAATGCAACAAATGTAAGGAAAGATAATGCTGCTAAAACTTTTTTTCCCGTCATTAAATCCTCAGTTGTAATTTTTACAAGTACTTCCATCGATGTGTGTCCTGTCCATGTTACCATTGCTTCTAGAGTTACAGCATCACCTTCACGAATCGGTTGAATAAAATCTACAGAATCTATTGAAGCTGTAACGACAGGTTTTCGACATAATTTTAAAGCTGCAATTGAAGCTGTATCATCTATATAAGATAGTAATTTACCGCCAAATAAAGTCCGGTGAGAATTAGTATCTGGCGGTAAAACAAGTGCCGTTTTTATTACTTTTGTATCTTTCATCTTAATTTCTTGCTGTTTCAATCCAATTCACCTCTAAAAGATTATAACAATTCCAAGTCAGAAATACTACAACTACTATATAAAAACAATAGGGCTAGTCTGCCCTATTTGAAAACAATAATCAATCAGGAATCCCAATCTTATCTAATGGAAAATAGCGAAATTTCACTTCTCCTATTACTGAATCGTTTGGAATAAACCCAAAAAAACGACTGTCGTAACTATTTAAACGATTATCACCTAAAACAAAGAGTGTCTCTTCTGGTACAACGGGTTCACCAGTAAGCTCTTGTAATGTGAAATCACCGATCATATTTCTTATTGATAACTCATTTTCCTTCTTTAAATAAGGTTCGTGATATTTTTTTCCATTAATATATAAAACGTCGTCTTTCATTTCAATATGATCACCAGGAAGGCCAATCACACGTTTAATAAAATATTCTTCTGAATTAGGTGACTGAAAAACAACAATATCAAATCGACTGATTTTCGTCTGTTTTCCGATAATAATTCGATCATGTTCTGAAAAAGTAGGCTCCATCGATTCTCCATAAACAGTAGTGGATGTAAATAAATAATTTCTACATAATATGACAATGATAATGGCAATAACGAATGCTTTTAACCATGATAATATTTCTTTAGAAAGTGACTTTTTCTTTTTCAAATAAATACCTCCAAAATCAAACTGTTATCTTAATTTTAATGTCTCTTTATTAAACTTATGTTAAAGTACGTATAAATTTAAAACAAATAGAAAGTTACACTTTTTTTATATTATAAGATAATTTTTCATGACAACAAATAAAAGAGGCTCACCAAGTAGCCCCTTTGTTTGGAAAAAATTATGTTCTTACAGATCCTGTTTATTTCGCCAGTGATTTAATTTCCTCATTAATTTTATCCCGAATTTTATCTACTGATGTAAAATCCATTGCTTGAGTATAAATATGTTCTAACTGGTCACGAAGTTCTTTCGTTTTAGCTAAATGGTTGATCCCTTCTGACATTTTCGATTTATAACTTATTGTTGCTCGTTTAATTTCTTCGGCATATTTTTCATCAGTACCTGGCGTAATTAACAACTCATATAGATCGATGATTGCATCGGTATTTTTAGAGGGAAAGTATTCATGAGGAGCTGTACTATCGAATATGGCAAAATTTAATTCTCGAACAATGACCATATCCAAACTATTGGGATCAAATCCACAATGGTAGATTTCAACATCATATCCTTTATCCTTAGCAGCATTTGCAATCTTTTTTAATAACGTTGATTTTCCAGTCCCCGCTCTCCCCTTAATAAAATACCGATGTAATCCTTCTGTAAGACTGTCTACATAGTCAATTGGACCTATTGGTGTTGTGGCACCTAAGAATCGCTTAAATACTCTTTTTTCCCCGCTTTTACTGTGTGATTTCTCAGGTATTAACTGCTTAACCCATCTCTCCGCTAATTTATTAGCTTTTTCAAAATTCATTTCATTAATGTATATTTTTTCCAGGTCATCATGTAAAGCTAATCCTTGAGCTAAGGAATGATATGCTTTTTGAAAACCTTCCTTAATTTGATTTGACAAAGCGATAATTTCATCTTTTTGAGTGAGCAATCGACTTCGATCCCAAGCTGTACCTAAATTCACATAATCATCTACAACACCCGGGTATTTCGGCTCGATTACATGGGGATTTGTTCCGTCGACGATCCCTACTTTTAATTCTGGTAAGATCATAGCATCCAGTGAGTCTGGATCGGAAGAACAGTGAATCCATTCTACAAAATAGCCTGAATCGAGCCATTCTTGCCCAATTGATTTAATCATCGATGATTTCCCTGTACCTGGTCCTCCTTTTAAAATAAATAATCGTTGTAAATCTTGAAAATTCGAATCGAAAAAATGAACAAAACCTTTTGCTGTATTACCACCGGCAAAGTAATGTAATTCCTTATTCAAAATACCACTCCTTAAAGGATGAATTAATCTTCATCCCCTTATTAACAATTCTTTCCTCCTAAATTATATGGAGAAATGAAAAAATAGGTGAATACCTACCATTATCTTTAATCATTTATTTTTAATGCACCTAATGCACCTGTAAAAATTCCTTTTTCCAAAAAGATTGGTTTTAGGTCCACGCTTTTTGCAAAACTTGCCAATATTTGTTGAAATGTTTCATTTCCTTCTAACATACCACCGACAAAAACAAGGTGTTTTACATTTTTAATATTTGCCATATGAATCGCGAGCAACATAATATTTTCGGCGATCATTTGTAAAAGAGCAGCTACTTGATCTTCTATTTGAGGAATGTTGGAATGATCAATTTTACCGAAATTCGCAGCTGTTAAGTCACCGTTTATTGAGATCTGTGTATATTCATAAATATCTTTTACAAGTAAATCGACTTTTGAACGCTCTCCTTTTTTTGCGCAATCAATTAAAAAGTGGTAACTACTTGTATGTGCTAAAATGGTACCTAAACCGATAAATGTTCCACCGCCTAAACCAGTTCCTGTTAACCTTTCAAATGAATCTGATGAAACATAGTAAATAGATGTTCCAGTACCAATACTAATTAAAATATAATCCTCAATCCGTTCACCTAATTCTTCTAATAGACATTTTGATCCAACGGCCATAGCATGAAATTCATCAACAAGATATCGTTTGTGAGATAATTTTTCACTTAATTGTTTTGCCTTACCACCTGTTAAAAAGGTTGTCCCATGTTTGTTAACGATATTCAACCAATTTACTAAACGGTGCATTTCGTTTATATTATACTTTTTAAAATGGTAATGCCCAGATTCATAATAAACCATTTTGATTAATGACCCACCAGCATCAATCCCGATTTTATTTTCCACGATAGCAACCCCTTTCATTATTATTTTCTTTTATCGTAGTTCACTAAAATTATTATAAAAATTCGTTTTATTCATCCTTTTCACAAAAATTTTCTTATGATAGTGATTTGTTTTTCATAATTTATATTTTTGATATAATAGATTTGAATATTTTTAATATTAATTTAATTATACTTCATTTTTCTAGGAGGAGTTTTATGTTTAACGGCTGGTTTCAATGGTTTATTCTTTTTTGGATCTTTCTACTCCCAACCCTACTTGGAATTGGTGGATTTTTTATGTTTCGGAAATTTTTAAAAAGCCTTCCAAAAAAAGACGGGAAATCCGATTTAGATTGGGAAATCTATTATGTAGAAAAAACAAAAGATTTATGGGATCGAGAAACCCTTTCCCTTCTAGAAGAACTAGTATCACCGGTTCCCAAACCTTTTCGTGATGTCGCCCGTCAAAAAATCCAAGGAAAAATCGGTGAAATTGCTTTAAAAGAAAAAGCGAAAAAAATTACGAATGATATAATCATAAAGGGTTATATCATTGCCACACCAAAACGAGATCATAAGTTTTTACGTAAAAAATTAAGTGAAATGGATATATGTACAGAAAAATACGAACATTTATTTCAATAAAAATGAGGTTATCCTTTTCAATCCATTGTCTAAGGATAACCTTATTTTTTATTAATCAACAATATTTTTTTCTATCGTTTCTATAAGATTCGTTTCATCAAAAGGTTTTACGATAAAGTCTTTTGCACCTGCTTCAATCGCATGAACGACCATTTTTTGTTGACTTAAAGCAGAGCACATAATAATTTTAGCACTTGGGTCATTTTGTTTAATTTGTTTTACCGCTGCAATCCCATTCATATCCGGCATCGTAATATCCATAATCACGAGATCAGGTTTTAATTGTAAATATCTTTGAACTGCTTCTTTGCCATTTGTAGCCTCACCAATAACACGGTGTTCCGTTTTATCAATTGCATTTATAATTGTCTTTCGTAAAAATTTTGCATCATCCACTATCAATATATTCCCCACAAACAATCCTCCTCAAGGCATTTCGCTCAAAACCCTTGAAAACCGCCAGACAAAACGGTTAACCAGCTAATAAATATAGTCATTAAATCAAAAAACAACATTATACCGACGATTATCATTAAATAGCCACCTATTTTCATCAACCGTATATTATGACGTTGAATCCACTTCATTCTACCAATAAAAAAGGTCATAACTAAAAATGGTATAGCAAATCCTAATACATATGCGGTCATATAAATAAACCCCGCCGCAGGATTTGTAGCAGCTAAGGTGATAACTGCGCCTAAAATCGGTCCCATGCAAGGTGTCCAACCGGCTGCAAATGTTAGTCCCACCAATGCCGAACCGATATAACCTGATGGCTTATTTTTAAACTCAATACGTTTTTCACTCATTAAAGATTTCGGTTGTATCAAACCAACTGTCATTAATCCAAAGAATATGATAATAATAGCACCTATTTGTCTAATCAAATCCATGTTTTGTACAAATAAACTGTAGATATAGGTAGTGCTCATACCTAGTACAACAAAAACGACAGAAAAACCTAGAAGAAAAGAAATCGTATGTAATAAACTTCTTCGTCTAAGTAATACATTTTCTTCTTTTAATTCACCTACACTCATACCGGTAATATAAGATAAAAAGGCAGGGTATAACGGTAATACGCAAGGAGATATAAAACTTAAAACGCCAGCACCAAAAGCTAAATAAATATTAACATCCGTCAATAAAATACCCCCTATAATATTGATTCATGCTGACTGAAATTAAAGGAAAAAATGAAATAAATAGATTTATTATTAGTTTAATTGTATCAAATTTTATGACATAAAACATTTGTTATACATTACTACTATAAGCGCTCAATTTTATATTTCTTGCTGGACTACGTCAGCTATATTTTCTGAATGTCCGTTTTGTAATAGATACATTTTATAATATAAACCTTTTTGCGCTAGTAATTGTTGATGATTTCCACGTTCCACTATCTCACCTTTATGTAGTACAAGGATTAAATCTGCATCTTGAATGGTTGATAAACGATGGGCAATGGCAATGGTTGTTCGGCCTTTTCTCATTTTAGCTAAGGCTTGTTGAATCATTTCTTCTGTTTCAGTATCAATATTAGCTGTCGCTTCATCCAAAATTAATATTTTTGGATTTGTTACCATTGTTCGGGCAAACGCAAGCAACTGCCTTTGACCACTGGAAAATGTTGAACCCCTTTCTGTGACTTGTTGGTTATACCCATCTGGTAGCTTTTCAATAAATTGATTGGCTTGAACAAACTCCGCTGCCTCAATGATATCCTCATCTGTAAGTTCTTCATTGTGAAGTCTAATATTATCCTTTATCGTACCATAAAACAGAAAGGCATCTTGTAAAACAAGTCCCATTTTTTGTCTCAACTCATTCATATTATATTGTTTAATCGATACTCCATCGATTAAGATTTCCCCTTTTTCAAATTCATAAAATCGCATTAATAAATTAATAATGGAGCTTTTTCCACTTCCTGTATGTCCAACTAATGCAACGGTATCTCCAGGATTTGCGGTAAACGTAATATTTTTTAAAACTTTTTGATTACCATCATAAGAGAAAGTGACGTTCCGAAATTCAATTTTTCCTTTGCTGATTTGCACTGGCCGATTTTCTTGTTGGGGTGCCAATTCTTTTTCATCCAATAATTTAAAAACACGTGCTGCAGAAATAACCGCTTGTTGAAAAAAAGTTAATTGTTGCATAACTTGGTTAACTGGTTCAAAAAATCGGGATATATAGTTTACAAAAGCATATAAAACTCCGATTTCTATTGTTGATTCCATAGAGGTTATACCAAAAAAACTTAAAACAATTAAAATAGCTATGATATGAACTAAATCAACGGCAGGACGAAGAAGTAATCCATTTATTTTAATATTGTGGATCCCTGCTTCATAGTGTTTCGTATTGAGCTCATTAAATTCTTTTCTCATGCGCTTTTCTTGGCGAAACACTTGAATAATGGACATACCTTGTAAAGATTCGTTTAATTTCGCATTAAGTTGTCCGATTAATTCTCTTAACGCTGAAAAAGATGTAGAGCTTAATTTTCGATACATATGAATAATCCAAATAAGGATTGGTAAAAACAGTAAACAGAGAGCAGCTAACTTTATATCAAGTATAAACATTGCAACAAAAATTCCAATAAATAAAAAGATACTTTGGATGAAAATAGCTAAAACGCTGACAAATAACTCTTTAATCGCTTCCGTATCATTCGTGACACGTGAAACGATTGTTCCTACAGGAGTTTTGTCAAAATAACGTAAACCGAGCGTCTGAACTTTTGAAAAAACGTCTATTCGTAATTGCTGAATTATTTTTAATGCAATTTCTTGAAACTTTAATGACTGGATGTACATGACAACAGCACTAGTGAATAGAATAAATAAATAGAGTGATGCTAGTGTAATAATCGGTCCGGCAACGATATTGTTCGGTGCCACAAAGTCATCAATAAAAATTTTGATTAAGATTGGACCAGATACTTCACCGATTGTTACTAAACTTAATAATACAAAGGCAATAATAATTTGTTTTATATGTGGTTTAACATATTTTAACAAGCGAAAAAAAACCTGTCTTTGCTCTTGGGAATTCAGAATTGTGATCTTATCCATCTATCATTACCCTCCATGTTCTACAAGTGCTTCCAGCTGTTGTTGGTGATAGATTTCTTTATACCACCCATTTTCCTGCATAAGCGATTCGTGCACACCAATTTGGGTTATTTTTCCATCATCTAACACAATAATTAAATCTGCATGCTGTATAGCACTTAGTCTATGTGCTGTAATAATCGTTGTTTTTCCTTGACGGTTTTCTTTTAATGCAGTAAGAATCGATTCTTCTGTTTTCGCATCGACTGCAGATAAAGAGTCATCTAATATTAAAATTTCAGGGTTTAATAAAATGGCTCTAGCAATCGAGATCCGTTGTTTCTGTCCCCCGGATAAACTGACACCACGTTCTCCCACAATCGTTTCATAGCCATCAACAAAACCTTGTATATCATCATGAACATCCGCAGTTTTTGCAGCTAAATAAATTTCCTCATCCGTTGCATTTGGTTTTGCAAAGGCAATATTTTCTTTAATTGTTGCAGAAAAAAGAAAATGATCTTGAGGTACATAACCAAAGGCTTTTCTTAATGCATCTAATCGATAATCTTTTATATCTCGCCCACCAATTCGAATTTCCCCATTATAACCTTCGAATTCACGTAAAAGCAGTTTTAATAAACTCGTTTTCCCAGCGCCGGTTTTTCCAACGATCCCGAGTGTTTTTCCTTGTTTTAACGTAAAATGAATATCCTGTAAAATGGATTTTTCATGATTCGGATATTGGAAGTTTGTAATACTGATTTCAATATCTCCACTAGGACTTTCGTCGATTGTTTGTTCACGATCGACAATATCTATTTTTTCATTTAAAAGGCGATAAACCCTGTCATAAGATGCACGCCCTCTTTCAACAATATTAAAAAACCATCCGAAAGCAAGCATTGGCCAAATAAGCAATCCTAAGTAGGTATTAAAAGCAATCAAATCACCAATGGACATACTTCCCTCAAGTACATATTTCGCTCCAAAGCCGATTGATAAAATGAAGGAGATGCCGACACATGCGGAAATAGTAGGATCGTATAATGAATCAATTTTGGCAACGGCGATATTTTTTTGTACGACTTCGTTAGAAAGCTTTTTAAAATCTTCAATATCTTCCTTTTCCTGCCCAAAAGTTTTGATCACTTTTATACCTGAAATACTCTCTTGTGTTTTGTCATTTAAGAATGAAAAGGCTTCCTGTGCCTTTTTGAAACGGGCATGTAATGTTGTACCATACCAATTTGTCAAAAGCGCTATGATCGGCATCGGAAGGAGTGCAATTAATGTCAACTTCCAACTGATCGTTATAGCCATAGCGACAATGACAAATCCACCGGTAAGCAATGAATCAACTAAAGTAAGTACTCCTGATCCGGCTGTTTGTTGAATTGCTTGAATATCATTTGTTGCGTGGGCCATTAAGTCTCCTATACGCTTTCTTTGGTAAAAATGGGGAGACATTTTTGTAAAATGCTCATAAAGGCGTGTTCGAAGAATTCTTGCCAATTTTACCGATGCTCCAAAAATATGAATTCGCCAATAATAGCGAAGAATATACATAAGCATACCAGCGAGTATTAGAACGGATATCCAAACACTTAATTTCCCCCAAGTGATTGAACTCGCTTCAATTTCATCGGCTACAATACCGATCACCCGCGGAGGGACAAGTTGTAATATTGCCACTAAAAATAACATAAAAATTCCAGTTAAATATGCTTTTTTTTCTTGTTTAAAAAACCATGATAAATCACGAAAAACTTTCATGTTCATCCTCCAAATTAATTTCCTATGTAAATTATTCATGAATCTAATTTAAAAGCTTATAAAATCAAAGATATAGTTAAAATATCCCATCCTCAAATATAAAACTACTATTTATTTAATTTTGAATTTTACGACCAATATTGTAGAAAAAAATGACCACCTTTCCGATTCAGCATTAATCATACGGAAATAGTGATCATTGTGTCTGAATTACCTAAATATGTATTAATAACAAGGAGATTACCTTTTATTAATCTTATTTAGGAGTTTTGCTCTTGGATTATTGTTTTTCTTGTTGCTTATTAATCATATTCATCATTTGATTAATTTTCTTCTGCGATGGTTTTTGTCCCATTTGCATCATCATCACTCGGATCATTTGTTCATTAATTGGTGGATTTTTCTTCAAGTAGTCCATCATATATTTACGTGCTAAGAAAAATCCAATCGCAACGCCACCGAGTAATGCAACGACGATTAGTAAATAACCCCACCACGGCATAACATTATCCTCCTTCATGTTGTCTATAAAAAAGTTTACTAAAGGTATGTCGTTTTTACAATATGACAACATACACTATTTTTCCATTTTATTTCATTTTTATCAAGTAAATTTTACAATTTTCACCATCTAAAAACAAATTCGTCGTGAACAGCAGGAGACAACGATTTATGATTATATATAATGCTTCTCTTTCATTGGCTTAATCCAACCGAACCGTTCATTTTCAATGTCAATTGCCAAAAAATTCAAGTCTACTTTACGTAAGGCTTCAAAAAATATCATTTCGGCATGAATACTACCTGTCGCATATAAAATACATCTTTTATTTTGTAAAGTTAATCGGGCAGAACTTGTCTTATTTTCTAGACAATAAACACCATCTTTCATATAGTAATCTTTATGTTTACTTAGTAGCTGAATTAACTGCTTATGAATGCGTAATACAGGCATTGTTTTCGTAATGTAATCAATTTGTTTATATAGGACCTTTTTTAAACTAGCATTTGCTTTTTCGTAATCTTTAAATAGATTATAGAAAATCCTTTCCCTACCATAATAATAATTGATAAATTGATCGTCAATTATATATAAATCGTATCTCCTCATCTTCACTACAACCCCTATTTCATTTTTGGAATATTTCATACTATTCCTTATATTGTATATGAAATAGGGTGAAATTTATGTCAAATTATTGTGAAAATAAGTTCTATCTTTGTCGAAATCATCATTATTCATAAAATAAGGAACCATCATAATAATATCCTTATTTACTAGATTAGATGGTTCCTTCATTATAACTCCTATTCATTTTTAAAGAAGTTTTTGACCATCATATTTCAAAATTAAATTAGTGATTTCTTTTACGCATTTTTATTTGTTTTAATTTTTCGGGTGTCACATCATTACCTTTGGCATCTACAATCGTCACATTTTCAAGTGTATTTTTTAATTGGTTTCGAACATTTTGTAAGTATTCACTTCGCAGTCGGGATTGTTCTTTTGCCTCTTCCATGGTCAACCCTTCTTTTTTCTTTTTAGCTGCTAACTCATTAATTCTCGCTATTTTTTCCTTTGAAATCATTTTATATACCTCTTTCTATCAAATTCTAAGATACATGTGAACACCTATATAATCGTATAAAAAAACGGTTTTGAAGGCAATAAAAATGAGCATCATGATTTTTCCATTTTATGCTCATCTAGTTTATATTCTTGATATCTGCGGTGAACTGTCGCCTTTGATACGTGATAACCGAACCCACGTAATGTAGCAGCAATATCGTGAAATGTTAACCCTTTATCTCTTAGGCGCACAATCTCTTCAATTGGAACTTCTTTCCGTTCGCGACCTGCATTCGTTCCTCGATTTGATAAGTTCAGTTCAGGTCGATAACCTTTTTCAACAGCTCGTTCCATTCCTCTTTTTATTTTTATATTATGTAATTTTCTTTGATATTCTTCGACAAGGGCAACAATTTTTAAAACCATTGAATCTGCATCGGAAATTTGTAACTCTCCGTTATCTGATATTGTATAGATTTTTACCCCCAACTTAATTAGTACATGTAATAAAGCTATTTTGGCGTTCCCTCTTCCTAATCTTGTTTCATCTTGAATTAATAAAATGCGGTCATCCATATTTTCTAAATGTTCCATAACTTCCAATATTCCTGGTCGATCTAAATCATAACCACTTGCTTGTTCTTTGACAATTTTAACGACTTGGAAATTATGTTGATTTGCTAAATAAATTAATTCTTCTTCTTGCCTTTGTAATGAAGACTCTTGTGTATCTTTTTCCGTACTGACACGACAATATATAATTGCTTGCAAATAAACACCTACTTTTTCAAGATCTTATCTCTATTTTATTTCATTGAACTTTTCCATTCAACTGCGTAGTCAATATGTTGGTTTTCAAAATCTTGGTTTTCCTGTTCAATATGACTCTCAGACATTGTAAAGACATAAACGAAACTAAAAATGATAGATATGATTATTAATAGAATAACATAACAATAATTTTTCCAGAGTCTTTGTAAGATCATGATAACCACCCCAACCGAATATTTGTTCGTTTTTTGTTAAAGAAATTATAATACGAACATATATTTGTGTCAATATTTATCACGAAAATTTGTTCGTATTTTTCTCGAACTTACGTTTGTCAAACATCTGTCCGTCATGATATACTATTAAAAAATATGTTTGCGAGGTGGAAAATATGACCAAATTATCAAAACGACAACAAGAAATACTAGATTTTATAAAAAGAGAAGTTCGTGAAAAAGGTTATCCGCCATCTGTTCGTGAAATTGGTGAAGCTGTCGGTCTATCGTCTAGTTCTACTGTTCATGGTCATTTAGCGCGTTTGGAAAGTAAAGGTCTAATCCGTAGAGACCCAACGAAACCTCGGGCAATTGAAGTTTTAGATGGAAGAGAAATTACTGAACCAGAAGTACCTGTTCGCCAAGTGCCAATCGTAGGTCGTGTAACCGCTGGACAACCGATTACTGCTGTTGAAAATATTGAAGAATACTTTCCTTTGCCTGAAAAGTTAGCACCTAGCGGTGATCAAGTATTCATGCTTGAAGTAATGGGAGATAGTATGATTGAAGCAGGTATATTAGATGGGGACTATGTCGTTGTCCGTCAACAAAACAATGCCGAAAATGGAGATATCGTAGTAGCTATGACTGAAGATTATGAAGCTACAGTGAAACGGTTTTATAAAGAGAAGGATTATATTCGATTACAACCAGAAAATTCAACAATGGCTCCTATTATTGTAGAAAATGTAAAAATATTAGGAAAGGTCATTGGAGTTTATCGCCACATTTATTAAAAATATAATTTAACCATTGTAATTAAAAAGTCCTTAACTGCTCGACGCAGCTAAGGATTTTTAAATACTTTTATCTTATTGCAATATATCCGCACCATCTTAATAATTAGTGTTAGTGATAGTTTTTACCGTTGAACTTATATATATTTCTATTAAAATATTTTAATAAACCACTATCACCAAGTTATTTTTAAACATATTCAAAGACAGTTCTACACTCGGGTTTTGCCCTCGAATACTCGGTTCAGAGGCATTTTTAACTTATTTTCGACTCGTTTTATCCTCGACCTCCCTTTACAATTAAATTCATATAAAAAACAATTCTTACGATATAAAAATATTCTATTAATTTGCGATCTCTTTATATAAATTTGCAAGTTCAATTGCTGTTACAGCTGCATCATATCCTTTATTACCCGCCTTTGTACCAGCACGTTCAATCGCTTGTTCAATAGTATCTGTTGTCAAAACGCCAAAAATAATCGGGACACCTGTTTTCATACTTGCACTAGCTACACCTTTTGCTACTTCATTACTAACATAATCAAAATGTGGAGTTGCACCTCTAATAACGGTCCCCAAAGTAATGACAGCATCGAACTTTTTAGATTCTGCTAATTTTTGTGCTGTTAGTGGAATTTCAAATGCACCCGGTACCCAGTATATTTCTATATTTTCATCTTCCACACCATGCCTTTTTAAAGCATCTTCTGCTCCCGTTAATAACCGTCCATTGATAAATTCATTAAACCTCGATACGACGATCGCCAATTTAAGTCCTGTTCCAATCAAATTTCCTTCATACACTTTTTTCACTTCTATCTCTCCTTCTATAAATATCTTAACATTCATAAATGAAAAAAGAATAATTTTTATAAATTTTAAACAACTAAACTAGTTGTTTTAATAAGTATCGTTGTAATTGTTCAATAGATACTAATTTACATTGAAATCGTTCTGCCATTTCAATAAGATGATTCAATCGTGCCATTGATCCGTCATCATTCATTATTTCACAAATAATACCGACCGGGTTTGCCCCAACTAATTTAGCAAAGTCAATGGCAGCTTCTGTATGACCAGGACGATTTAAAACTCCTCCATTTTTTGCAATTAAAGGGAACACATGCCCTGGCCTATTAAAGTCGGTTGCCTTACTTTGTGGGTCAAGGATTTTTTTGATCGTATGATAGCGTTCAAACGCACTAATCCCCGTCGTTGTATCTTTATGGTCGATCGAAACTGTAAAAGCCGTTTGTTTTGTGTCGGTATTATTTTCTACCATCGGATGTAAATTTAAACGATTAGCGATCTCTTCGGTAATCGGCGTACAAATTAATCCTCTTCCTTCTTTTGCCATGAAATTTATCGTCTCAGGGGTCGCAAAATCTGCTAAAGCTAGAAAATCACCTTCGTTTTCACGGTTTTCATCGTCAACGACAATAATTATTTTTCCTTGTTTTAAATCTTCTAATGCTTCTTCTATCGAATTGAACATTGGATTTCACTCCTCGATAAATATACAAAGAACGTATTGATTAAAATCCATTTTCTTTTAAAAAATCCATTGTAATACCTTTTGAATTGGTTGTTGTTCTTTTATTTTGTATAAAAGTATGCAAATATTTTGCAATCATATCGAATTCTAAATTAACCTTTTCTCCTTCTTTCTTTGAACCGATAATAGATGCTTTAGCTGTGTGTGGAATAAGAGAAATGGTTATCGTATTATGGCTCACTTTGAAAATAGTTAAAGATGTTCCATCAATCGCGATCGAGCCTTTTTCTAACACAAGGTGAGAAAATTTCTCTGGTATTTCTAATTCAATTAAAATCGAATTCTCATAATTTGTTCGTTTCCAAATCGTTCCGATACCATCCGTATGGCCCGTTACAAAATGACCTCCAAAACGACCGTTTGCTGCTAAGGCACGTTCCAAATTAACTTCCGAACCAACTTTTAAATATTTCAATGTGGTATCTTTATATGTTTCAGGCATGACATCAACTTCAAAGTGGTCCTTTGAAAAGTTTGTTACCGTTAAACAAACACCGTTAACAGCAATACTATCACCTAAATTTACATCATGTAAGATCTTGTTCGCTTTAATGGTAATCATTAAAGTTGGTCCATTTTGTCGAATTCGAGATACTGTTCCAATTTCTTCAACTATACCTGTGAACAAATACACATCGCCTCTTTCATCTTCAAAATAAAAAATTTTTCAATTGAATAATAAGGAATCCAAGAAACGGGGAGGGTTTAGAGGTGAAAATAATATGAATTGTTTGATAATAAAAGAAATGGATACTCTAACATTGAAGTAAAGTTTATAGATGAATAAAACCCCATACATGAAGTATGGGGCTTTAATGGTATGACAAATAAACGTTTAAATAGATAAATTTAAACGATACTATGACATCCTTCTCCCATCCAGACTTTAACTGTCGGTTTTGGAATTTCACCAAATCAGCCATTTCCATATAGAATGAAAATGGGTCACGGACTGAGAGAGTGCAAGCACCCTCATCACCGCCGGTCGGGAATTTCACCCTGCCCCGAAGGATTCCTTTATTTAATTTATTTTAATACTAACACATGCTTTAGATTAATACAACTAAAATATCAGATATTTCGTTATTCCTTTAATTCACTAAAAAAGTATAGATGAATTACGTTCAATCTATTTTTAATAAAGTTTCATATAATGGTCTCTTTCCCAATTTGTGACATGAGAGCGGAACATGTTCCATTCGATTTCCTTAGCTTCCACAAAGTTAGTAAAAATATGTGGACCTAAAGCATCTTTAATAACTTCATCTTTCCGCAGTTCTTCTATTGCGAAATGAAGTGTTCCAGGGAGATCGCTAATTCCTTCTGCTTCCCGTTCTTCTTTCGTCATCTCATATATATTTCGATCGACTGGAGCTGGTGGTGTTAATTTATTTTTAATACCATCTAACCCTGCTCTAAGTAATACAGCCATTGCTAAGTATGGGTTTGCTGCAGGGTCAACACTACGCAATTCAACACGTGTACTTAGTCCTCTTGATGTAGGAATACGAACAAGTGGACTACGATTTCTAGCTGACCAAGCAACATAAACGGGAGCTTCATACCCTGGTACTAATCGTTTATAAGAATTGACAATAGGATTGGTAATAGCTGTATATCCTGGTGCATGTTTTAAAATCCCTGCCATAAATTGATATGCTACTTCACTAAGCTGTAATTTGCCATTTGGGTCAAAAAACACATTTTCATTTCCCTTAAATAGAGATAAATTACAATGCATTCCTGAACCGCTTATTCCGTAAATTGGTTTTGGCATAAATGTAGCATGTAAACCATGCTTTCTTGCTATTGTTTTTACAACTAATTTAAATGTTTGAATGTTATCACAGGCAGTGACTGCATCGGCATACTTAAAGTCGATTTCATGTTGACCAGGAGCTACTTCATGGTGTGATGCTTCTACTTCGAATCCCATTTCTTCTAATTCAACTACAATTTCTTTACGACAGTTTTCACCTAAATCCGTCGGCGCTAGATCAAAATATCCACCATGGTCATTCAACTCTAATGTCGGTTCGCCGTATTCATCTAATTTAAATAAGAAGAATTCAGGCTCTGGACCTAAATTAAAGTGGGTGAAACCCATTTCTTCCATTTCGGATAACACTCGTTTTAAATTACTTCTTGGATCACCTGCAAAAGGCTTACCATCTGCTGTATATATATCACAAATTAAGCGTGCCACCTTTCCACGCCCTGCAGTCCAAGGAAAGATCACCCACGTATCCAAATCAGGATATAAATACATATCACTTTCTTCTATACGTACAAATCCTTCGATAGAAGAACCATCAAACATCATCTTATTATCTAGTGCTTTTGGTAATTGACTCAATGGAATCTCGACATTTTTAATTGTTCCTAGAATATCCGTAAATTGTAGACGAATAAACGATACTTCTTGCTCTTTTGCTAAACGTAAAATATCTTCTTTGGTATATTTCCCCATTCACTTGCCTCCATCTTTTAAATAGATTGGGTAAAAATAAATCTCACACAATTTTTTTCTTTGGAATGTTCACACAATAAAGATCCATCCAAAAAATTTATGGTGTAATTATATTTCAAGAATATTTTAGTTGTCAATGCTAGATATGATATTCAGAAAAATTTTTTTATAAAATGGCGATTGTCCCTTTTTTTAATTTTTTACGTTTAAACACACACTTACTTCTTTCCATTTTTATTAATGGATCTAGAAAATTAAGATTTGGATGAAATGATAACCGAATCACAAATTGTTATGTAAATAAAACAATTGTCCCTTTTATTGGTACCAGTTTTTTTAATTTTATACACAACTTCGTTTCTTTTATCATAATTCCATCACGATTTCATTTAATAAAAAATTTGGGCTGTGTTCATTCAGCCCAAATTTTACCTTACTATTGGATATATAATAAACCCTTATCGATCAAATGATCTAAAGCAGTACAAATGGCGATTTTTACATGTTCATAAGTTAAACCGCCTTGTATATAAGCAACATAAGGTGGTCGGATTGGCCCATCTGCAGATAATTCAATACTAGAACCTTGAATAAACGTACCCGCAGCCATGATGACATCATCTTCATAACCAGGCATATAGCTTGGGTATGGAGTGAATTGCGAATTAATCGGAGAAGCATATTGAATAGCTTGACAAAATGCGATCATTCGTTCTTTATCATCGAATTGCACTGATTGAATTAAATCCGTTCTATTGGCATTCCATGCCGGGTCGGTATTTAGACCAAGTCGCTCTAGCATCGCCGAAGTAAATACAGCACCTTTTAAGGCTTGACCCACAACATGGGGTGCTAAGAAAAATCCTTGGTACATCTCAAGTAGGCTATATAATGATGCTCCTGCTTCTTTACCAATGCCAGGGGCAGTTAATCGAAAAGCACATCGGTCTACAAGATCTTGTCTTCCTACTATATAACCTCCTGTTTTCACTAAGCCAGCTCCAGGGTTTTTAATTAACGAACCAGCCATTAAATCTACACCGACGTGGGTTGGCTCTCGCAATTCAACGAATTCACCGTAACAATTATCGACAAAAACGATAATATCCTGCTTAATTTCTTTTACAAATTGAACCATCTCTTTAATTTCATCAATGGTAAATGAAGGTCGATTTGCATAACCTTTTGATCTTTGGATACCTACCATCTTGGTATCCGGTTTAATTGCCTTAGCTATTTTAGCATAATCGGGACGACCATCTTTTGTTAGTGGAACTGCATCATAACTTATGTTATATTCTTTTAAACTACCGATTCCGGTACCACGAATACCAACTACTTCCTCTAGCGTATCATATGGACTGCCAGTTATATAAAGCAACTCATCACCAGGACGAAGGATACCAAATAAACAAGTGGAAATGGCATGAGTTCCTGAGATAATTTGTGGTCGAACAAGCCCTGCTTCTGTTCCAAAATAATCAGCATATACTTTTTCTAAAGTATCCCGTCCGAGATCGTCATATCCATAACCTGTTGAAGGGTTAAAATGGGAATCACTTACACCATTTTTTTGGAAGCTTTTTAATACTTTGTATTGATTCGTTTCCACAATTTCATCAATTTTTTCATGAATTGGACGAATCTGCATTTCAACTTCTTTAATAATTGAATTTAATACGTTTCCGTTCTTTAATTCATTCCTCACTGCGTTTTCCATCTCCATTTTTATATTTTTTTATTTCTCCATGCAATGGGTGGTCTGTTAATATATATCCTTTACAAATATACGTTTCTTGTTTGTCGTTAAACTTTAACTCTCGTAAAATCGTTTCTTCTTTTAATCGAGATAAAGTTTTACCTTCAGTAGGCGGTAATTCCACGTTATATTCATCCATTTCTTTTAACAGCATATCTTCTATAAAACGTTTCACTTTATAACGATCCGTCTCTTTAAAAGCACTAATTTGTAAAACATCAGTTTCTGCAATTGGAACAAAGTCATGATGTTTCAGCTCAATTTTGTTATACAATGTTAATATTGGGATATTATCGGCTTGTAATTCAGTCAAAATTTTTTTAACCGTTTTCTCGTGTTGGAAATAATCAGGATTTGAACTATCAACGACATGTAATAGTAAGTCCGCTTCCCTTACTTCTTCTAGCGTAGAACGGAAAGCAGCAACTAATGTCGTCGGTAAATCTTCAATAAAACCAACCGTATCACTCAGTAAAACTTTATAACCACTAGGCAAAATCATTTGTCTTGTTAATGGATCTAGGGTGGCAAAAAGTTTATCCTCTTCATATGATTCTGCATCTGTTAAGCGATTGAATAATGTTGATTTTCCTGCGTTCGTATATCCGATTAATGCGATATGAAACGATTTATTTCGTTTTCTTCTCTTACGATAGCGGATACGGTGTTCTACAATGACAGACAGTTGATTTTTTATATCTTGAATGCGTGCTCTTATATGTCTCCGATCTGTTTCGAGTTGTGTTTCCCCAGGACCTCTCGTTCCAATTCCGCCACCGAGCTTGGATAGTTCTGTTCCATGTCCTGCAAGTCTTGGTAATAAATATTCTAATTGGGCTAATTCGACTTGCAGTTTACCTTCCCTAGATTTTGCACGTTGAGCAAATATATCAAGAATTAATTGCGTTCGGTCAATGATTCGTACCTTTAACTCACGATTTAAATTCCGCATTTGACTCGGTGTTAATTCACTATTAAAAATCACCACATCAATTTCTAATTCATCAATTACTGGTTTTAACTCCTCAACTTTTCCTCGACCGATATATGTTGAAGGGTCTGGCCTATCTCTCTTCTGTGTAATTTGTAATTTAACAATACCATTTGCTGTATGTGTTAATGATGCTAGTTCCTCCATAGAATATTGAAATCGTTGTTCATCCATACTTGGTAGTCGACAACCAATTAAGATGACATTTTCTTTTGAATTAGACATAAAAATCACCCTGTTTTTGGAGGTTATTAATGAAAAAAATGCTCATCTATTGAGCATTGTCTCCATACGGTACTATTATATACCAATTATTCCCTATTTGCTATCGGTCGTTCGTAAAGATTAAATCATTACTGCGAATTGTCATTAAATCTGTTTTATCGTACTGGTTATTGATTAACAAGCGCATTGCCTGTTGTCGTATCGACTTTTCAATAATATTCCGAATATAACGTCCATTGGAGAAACGGCTTCGATAAACCGTTGTTTTTATCTGTACTAAATGTTCCTTTAACTTCCGTTCTGCATCAGAACTTAATATATACTCTCTGTTCTTTACCATTCTTCTTGCTATTTCCATTAATTGCTCGACTGAATAATCAGGAAATTCTATTATTATTGGAAAGCGTGATTCCAATCCTGGATTCAGTGACAAGAAATGATCCATTTCCCGCGAATAACCGGCAAGGATTAATACAAAATCATTCTGCTTATCTTCCATATGTTTGACAAGGGTGTCGATCGCTTCTTTACCAAAATCTTTTTCACCACCACGACCGAGGGAGTATGCTTCATCAATAAATAGAATGCCTCCCATTGCTTTCTTTATTACATCCCTTGTTTTCTGTGCTGTATGACCAATATATTCCCCTACTAAATCGGCTCTTTCACATTCAATTAAATGCCCCTTTGATAACACATTTACTTTATGAAATAATTTACCTATTAATCGAGCTACTGTCGTTTTTCCTGTTCCGGGATTTCCTTTAAACATCATGTGTAGAACTTGTTTACCTGATTTCAGACCTAATTCTTCCCTTTTTTTATTAACAATAATCCAAGCATATATTTCCTTAATGATCTTTTTCACTTCATCAAGTCCGACAAGTGAACCAAGTTCTTCTTCAATTTCCTTTAAAATTTCATGTTCTTCAGTCTGTTCTTTGGGTTTCCATTCTATCGGTTCCGGATAAATTTCGCTTTTCGGAATTTTTGGATTCAGTGTTATACTTATTTGTCCATTGTTTTTCATACGGAATGGTGGTTGGTTCAAGTTGTTCACCTCTCTATCAATACATCAGTATACGCTTCGATGCAAAAAAGGTGACATTCGCCCATTTAATTATTTATAGGGAACTCGAAAAAACATTTCTCGACAAAAATAAAATGGACTTGTCAGATCTTGCGCTTTCCCAAGAAATAAAAACGTTTTATGAGAACATTGAATGATTAGATCATTTAACTTTTTTCTTAAAAATGATGGCTACTGTATTAAAAATTCTTTTATTAGGAAAACACCTTTATTTAACTTTATTCAATAAAGTTTCAGTACATGCATTAAATAATGTATATTCAATTAAATAAGGCTTCCCATATGGATGCAAAACCTTTAATACATTGCATATGGGAAGCCTTATGTTTATTTAAGATTTGTTACATTTTATTATTATTCAACATTAATTTGTACATTACGTGTAGGTGAAAAGGTTGAGATTGCATGTTTAAAAACAAGTTGTTGTTTACCATCCGTCTCAAATAAAACTGTAAAATTATCAAAGCCTTTTACAAACCCACGTATTTGAAAACCGTTCGTCAGAAAGACCGTAACTTGAATATTTTCTTTTCGAAGTTGATTTAAAAATTGGTCTTGAATGTTAATCTGTTTGTTCATTTCTTGTCCTCCTCATTAATCTCCTTAAATAATTTATTCGATTTTAATTAAAACTTTCCTGCAATAAATTTAGAAATTTTTTCTAAATTTTCGCCAAACTTTTGCGAATCGGTCATATCAAACCATTCCACATCCATCTTATTTCTGAACCATGTTAATTGTCTTTTAGCAAAACGACGGGTGTTTTTCTTAATTTGTTCAATTGCCTCATCCAAAGATATTTTACCATCAAAATAATGGAATAGTTCTTTATAGCCAATCGCTTGTGTCGATTGAACATTTTTTAATCCTTGATCATAAAATACTTTTGCTTCTTTCACCAAACCTTGACGAATCATTTGATCCACTCGTTTGTTAATTCGTTCATATAAAACATCCCGCTCCATTGTTAATCCAACAAGCGCAACATCATAAAGCAATTCTCTTTGCTGGTTTAATTTTTGTTCAGTCATCGTCTGACCTGTTGTATAGTATATTTCAAGAGCTCGAATTACTCTTCGTTCATTATTTGGGTGAATGTTTTCCGCTGCTTGTGGATCAATTCTTTTTAATTCCTGATATAACGGAGCTATCCCCTCAAGTTCTAGTCTTCTATATAAGTTATTTCGTATATTATCATCTGTAGAATGATCATTAAATTGATAATCATAGATGACCGATTGAATATAAAGTCCGGTTCCACCTACAATCATTGGCAAATGATTTCGCTTAGTAATTTCAGTAATTTTTTTTCGAACTAGTTTTTGAAAATCAAAAGCAGAAAATGATTCCTCAGGGTTTTTTATATCAATGAGATGGTGTGGAATTCCATCCATTTCTTCTTTCGATATTTTTGCTGTTCCGATATCCATACCACGATATATTTGCATGGAGTCACCGCTAATAATTTCTCCCGAAAACCGTTTGGCTAATTCAATACTAATGGCCGTTTTTCCAACAGCAGTCGGACCTATAATAACAACTACTCTCTCTTTTTTTTTCAAAAAAACTCACTGCTTTCAAGCATTTTTTATAAATTGTATTTCAAGTTTACCATAATTTTCTAAATATGTTAAACATCAAACTATTATTGCCAAAAAATATAAGAATAAACATTTACTTTTTTTCAAGTTACAAAAGGTTATTTAATCTGTTTTGAAAAATTAATGAATGATATAAAAAGCATCCTGAAGGATGCTTCAGCTTGTAGACAAAGTCCCTAACTAGTGGCCAAATCTACAGGCTTTTTTTGTATAATAGGGATAGAATTCTTGGTTAACGGGGGAAATTTAGTATGTTATCGAAGCGTACAGACAATAATCGAAATCAATTGGAAATGGTGGCTCTTGATCAATTGGTTCCAGAAGATCATTTGGTAAGGAAGATTGAACAA
>SMEK01000122.1_pt1 | contig 57841 bp, 40 predicted proteins | sample 2456371 | NCBI WGS metagenome assembly SMEK01 (sample SAMN10132590, study PRJNA489261) | soil metagenome | isolation source: day1 antibiotic-loamy sand soil ammended with composted manure from dairy... | place: USA | collected 2015-04-01
CAGAAATTGAATGCCTTGGCGCAAGATCGGGGGCAATCTCTTGCACAGATGGCCCTAGCGTGGTTGCTGAAAGATGATCGCATTACCTCTGTTTTGCTAGGAGTGAGCAGGACATCCCAATTGCTAGACTCGCTGAAATGCTTGGAGAATACCAGTTTTAGCGTAGAAGAGCTTGCTGCTGTAGAGAAGATTTTAGAATAAATAATGACACAGGCGCCTTGGATGACGGAGGAGCGCCCCTGATAGAAACGAAAACCCCGCTATGGGGAGGGTTTGGTTGAGGAAAGTCTCTGCCGTATGTTAGCAGCAGCCTGACGGCGGCACTGTGCGGCAGAGCGGAGTTGGAGTGGATAGCAGGAAATGGCGCCCTAATCCAGTTAGAGGTTTTTTATGAAGAGTATAGCATTTAGTTTGTATATTTCTGATGCTTTTGAATGTAAAATACAGCAATGCGATGATGAGTAAACGGCTAAAGGAGGTAAGTTCTCTGGATATATATCAGAACAGGTCTACGCTTAAATATGTGGTGCTCATTGTTGCCTTGATAATAGGGACGGCCTCTATATACTATACAAATCGGCTGGTAGATGACTTGAAAGGGCGTGAGCAGGAGCTGATTCAGTTGTATGCCAATACGTTGGAATATGCTGCCAATGAAAATAATAGCGATAATCTGATTTTTATCTTTCAGGAGATTATTGTGGCTAACAATACCATTCCGGTAATCTCTACTGATGCCCAAGGCAACCCGACCTTGGACAAGAACGTGGACCTGCCTGAGGGAATTTCTGAACAGGAGCGCGAGCAACTGCTTCGCAAAGAGCTGAAAATAATGAAGCAGGAACACGAGCCGATAGAGATTACGCTGCGGTATTCGAATGGCGAGGTGTACGATTATCAATATGTATATTATAAGAACTCGTACTTGCTGAGGCAGCTTCAGTACTATCCTTATGTGCAATTAACGGTGATAGCTGTGTTTGGCGTGTTGGCTTATATTGCTTTTAGCTATTCTAAAACTGCCGAACAGAATAGGGTATGGGTAGGACTAGCAAAGGAAACCGCACATCAATTGGGCACACCGTTGTCGTCGCTTATGGCTTGGGTCGAGTATTTCAAGTCAGAACCCAAGCTAGCTGAAATGGGGATTACGGAAGAGCTTGGGAAGGACATCAAAAAGTTGGAAATGATCACTGCGCGATTCTCTAATATTGGGTCGGTGCCGATCCTGAAGCAAGAGCGGTTGTATGATGTGGTTCAAGCTACGATAAGTTACCTACAGCCAAGGATTTCTACTAAAGTGCGCATAGAAGTGCATGAAGAATCTCCTGGAATCACCGCTGCCATTAACAAGCCCTTGTTTGATTGGGTGATCGAGAACCTGTGCAAAAATGCCGTGGATGCGATGAGTGGCATAGGCAAAATAGACGTGAACATTTCTAAAGGCAGCGAGGGGAAAGTATATATAGATGTGACTGACAACGGGAAGGGAATGAACAAGTCCAGCCTGAAGCGTGTTTTTCAGCCTGGGTTTACCACAAAAAAGCGAGGGTGGGGCTTAGGCCTTACACTGGTAAAGAGAATAGTAGAAAATTATCATCAAGGCAAAATCATAGTGAAATCGTCGGTAGTAGACGAAGGTACTACATTTAGAATTGTCCTGCGAACATAGAAAAGCAGCGATGTTCACTAACAGGCGATCGCTGTTGGTAAAAACATTGGAATCAGGTCTTAAAATTCATTTTTACTTTTGTATAAGATAACGGAAAAGCCTACTTTTGCACTTCGAAATCAAACACGCTGATAAACCTATCACAAAAAGTTAAACAATGGCAAATATTGGTAGAGTCACTCAGGTAATTGGTCCGGTTGTAGACGTTAGTTTTGATGGGGAGGGAGCCAAGTTACCAAATATTTTAGATGCATTAGTTGTCACAAAGAGCAACGGGCAGAAGATCGTTCTGGAGTGTCAGCAACACTTAGGCGAAGATAGGGTAAGGACAATCGCTATGGACGGTACCGAAGGATTGGTACGCGACATGGAGGTAGTCGATACCGGTTCTCCTATCAGAATGCCAGTTGGCGACGACATCAAAGGAAGGCTTTTCAATGTGGTTGGAGAAGCCATCGATGGTATTTCCCAGCCTAAAGGAGAAAAATCCCTGCCTATCCATAGAGAAGCACCTAAATTTGAGGAGCTCTCTACTAGTACAGAGGTGCTGTTTACCGGAATCAAGGTAATCGATCTTTTGGAACCTTATGTGAAAGGTGGAAAAATCGGTCTTTTCGGTGGTGCTGGTGTTGGTAAGACCGTATTGATCATGGAGTTGATCAACAACATTGCCAAAGCTTACTCTGGTATGTCTGTTTTTGCGGGTGTTGGAGAGCGTACACGTGAAGGAAACGACCTGTTGCGAGAAATGATCGAATCAGGTGTTATTAAATATGGCGATGAGTTTGTAAAGTCTCTTGAAGAAGGCACTTGGGATTTGGGAAAGGTAGATAAGGATGAACTGGAGAACTCCCAAGCTACGCTGGTCTTTGGCCAGATGAATGAGCCTCCAGGTGCAAGGGCAAGAGTTGCGCTTTCTGGGCTTACCATTGCTGAGTACTTTAGAGATGGTGATGGTCAGGGCAAAGGAAACGATATCCTTTTCTTTATCGACAATATATTCCGATTTACCCAAGCAGGTTCTGAGGTGTCGGCCCTTTTGGGAAGGATGCCGTCAGCCGTGGGTTATCAGCCTACCTTGGCTACTGAGATGGGTGCCATGCAGGAGCGGATCACTTCTACGAAAAGAGGCTCTATCACATCGGTGCAAGCGGTATACGTACCTGCTGATGACTTGACTGACCCTGCTCCGGCTACAACTTTTGCTCACTTGGATGCTACAACGGTACTTTCTAGAAAAATATCTGAGCTGGGTATCTACCCTGCGGTGGATCCATTGGACTCTACATCAAGAATATTGAGTGCGGAAGTGTTAGGAGACGAACACTACAATACGGCGCAGCGTGTAAAAGAGATACTGCAGCGTTACAAAGAACTTCAAGATATTATTGCTATTCTGGGTATGGACGAGCTTTCTGATGAAGACAAGCAGACCGTTCACCGTGCTAGAAGGGTACAAAGGTTCTTGTCGCAGCCTTTCCATGTAGCAGAGCAGTTTACTGGTCTTAAAGGAGTGCTTGTGGATATCAAAGACACCATCAAAGGTTTCAACATGATCATTGATGGAGAACTTGACCATCTTCCAGAGGCAGCGTTTAACCTTGTGGGTAGCATTGAGGACGCTATCGCAAAAGGTGAAAAATTGCTTGCCGAAGCGAAGTAATGTATCGATTATTTGACGTGCTATTGTGCCAGTTCGAGTGCGCATCAGCACGTCTCCTATAATTGGTATATTATTTAATTGGTACATTAATCAATAGAATTATGCGTTTAGAAATAATCACACCCGACAGAACCGTATTTGAAGGCGAAGTGGAATCCGCTACTTTCCCTGGGAGCAAAGGCTCGTTCCAAGTATTGGAAAATCACGCCCCTCTTATCAGCTCATTGGGAAAAGGAACAGTCGTCTATAAAAGCAAGGCTGGGGAGTTTAAGTTGGAAATAGACGGAGGTGTGGTAGAAGTACTGAAAAATAAAGTGATATTGCTGGCTGAGTCTGTGGTATCTCCCGCTTAAATATAAGTTTAACCATATTGCGAAAAGCACTGCAAGACCTTATAGAGGTTCGAATGCAGTGCTTTTTTTGTTTTGGGCCCCTCCCAATCCAAAAGAGATTGGAATATAATATCACCGTTGTGTCGGAAAGCCTATGACCAAACCATTCTTCACTACTGCAAATCAATGAGCGGGGTTAGATATTTGGCTAAAGCCTATTATGGGTTCTTATCATACGAATGGGCTAAAGCCGCATTCCTATTGATTAAACCTAGGACCAGTAAAGGCTGCCATTGCTTTTTGGGTTAAAAAGACCAGTCTATAAAGGGACGCTAAGGGCGGTGGCCGGGCTATCGCTCCAAGTCCGACCGCCCGCGAACCATCCCGCTGCGGGCTTTTCGCTCTATCCCTACCGCTCGTACGTCAATCGAACTGGCGCCGTTATCAGATAAGCTTGTCCAGGTCCTTGGTCTTGATTTTTTTTGTATCCAAAGTCAGGAACTGCTCCCAGAATTCATTTTCGGGCAAGGCCGCATTCACGATCATCGGCGTTTTCTTTATAGGGTGTTCAAACCGAAGCTGTTTAGCATGCAGGTTAATGCTACCATCCGGATTTGGTTTTGTGAAACCATACTTTACATCACCCCGGATAGGACAGCCCATGCTGGCTAGTTGTACCCTTATCTGGTGCGGGCGCCCAGTGAGTGGCTGTACTTCCAGAAGATAGTGGTCATTTAGTTTTCCCAATAGTTTATATTGCAGCTCCGATCTTTTTCCTTCTGGTACCTTCTTGTCAAAAGCAGTGGTCATATTGCGGCTTTCGTCTTTTATAAGCCAATGTACCAGTTTGTCAGTTTTTTTAGGTGGTTTTCTCTTTACTACGGCCCAATAGGTCTTATATACTTCCTTGGTGCGAAAAAGGCTATTCATTCTCTCCAAGCCTTTTGATGTTTTTGCAAGCACAACAATACCGCTAACGGGTCGGTCCAGCCTGTGTACAAGGCCAAGGAATACATTCCCCGGCTTTTCATATACTTCCTTTATATAGGCTTTGTAAAGGTCTATAAGGGTCGTGTCTCCAGTCTTGTCACCTTGCGTGAGAACACCAGCCTCTTTATTGACAATGAGCAAATGGTTGTCTTCGTAAATGATGTTGCTTTCCAGTTTCTTAATGTCCATTTCCAAATTGTTTATCTGCGATCTTGTTTTGCCCTAATATAACCATTAGCGACCAATATCTAGGAGGTCTCAATTAGTTAAGTTTATTTTAAAACTCTGAAGTAAAATGAAAGCCAATATCAGGGAAGTTCTCTTGCACCATTTGCAGCCAGGCTTTAGTTTCGGCCATAAACACTAACTTTCCATCCTTGTCTCTGGCTATATGGCGGTATTTTGAATCCGTGAATTCTTTTAGTTTCTTCTTGTCGTTGCTGCTAATCCAGCATGCCTTGTAAAGTTGTATAGGGTCGAAGCGGCAGGTCGCACCATATTCATGCTTGAGGCGGTATTGAATCACTTCATATTGTAGCGCTCCGACAGTGCCCACAACCCTTCTGCTCCCCATTTCATAGGTAAACAATTGAGCAACACCCTCGTCCATCAGTTGTAGCAGTCCTTTTTCTAATTGCTTGGTCTTCATGGCATCTAGGTTTGTCACTTCCTTAAATAATTCCGGAGAGAAGCTGGGAATTCCCTTGAAATTGCTGGTTTCTCCTTCGGTGAGTGTGTCGCCTATTTTTAGGTGGCCAGTGTCATACAATCCTACAATATCACCTGGCCATGCCTCATCTACAATTTCTTTGTCTTGGGCCATAAAAGCGGTAGCATTCGAAAACTTTAGATTCTTATCTAGCCTTACATGATGATAGGGCTGGTTTCGTTCAAACTTGCCCGAGCACACCCTTACAAAAGCAATTCTGTTTCTATGTTTAGGATCCATGTTGGCATGGATTTTAAACACAAAACCGGAAAACTTCTTTTCTTGAGGGGATATTTCTCTTTCTTCTGTTTCTCTGGGGAGTGGCGGAGGGGCAATTTCAACGAAACAGTCTAAAAGCTCCTGTACACCAAAGTTGTTGACTGCAGAGCCAAAAAATACTGGCGCCACTTTGCCTTGAAGATAGGCTTGGATATCAAATTCAGGATATACACCTTCTATCAGTTCTATGTCTTCTCTAAGTTTATCGGCATCGTTTTTTCCGATAAGTTTGTCTAATTGCTCATCGTCGAGATTTTGAATGCTTATTCCATCTCTTGTGGCTTTTTGCTTATTGGATTGGAAAAGCAATAGGCTTTTTTGGAACAGACTATAAACGCCTTTAAAGGTCTTGCCCATACTGATGGGCCAGCTCAATGGCCTCACCTTGATGTTCAGCTTTTCCTCTATTTCGTCCAGTAGTTCATAGGGATCCCTTCCTTCCCGATCCAGTTTGTTTATAAAAACTATTACAGGCGTATCGCGCATGCGGCAAACTTCCATGAGTTTTTCTGTCTGAATTTCTACGCCTTTTACACAGTCGATCACCAGAATCACACTGTCCACTGCTGTCAGTGTTCGGAAAGTGTCTTCCGCAAAATCTTGGTGGCCAGGGGTGTCGAGAAGGTTGATCTTTGTGCCCTTATAATCAAAGCCCATAACAGAGGTGGCCACTGATATGCCTCTCTGGCGCTCAATCTCCATAAAGTCGGATGTGGCATGTTTCGTTATCTTGTTTGATTTGACAGCACCAGCAGTTTGTATGGCACCACCAAAAAGCAGCAATTTCTCTGTAAGGGTGGTTTTTCCGGCATCGGGGTGGCTGATAATGCCAAAGGTGCGACGTTTTGCAATTTCCTGTTCAATTGCCATATGCAATAAATTTTTGAGCATGCAAAGGTAGGAAATATGCACCAATAATAAGGTAGCTGGATGGATATAAGAAGGTGGAGGATGGAATAACTTATTATCTATGATTGAGATGGATAAAACAAAAGCGTGACCACGGTAATTTGAGTACCATCGTCACGCTTATTATGTGAATTCCACTGATTATTTCATAGCAAACTTTATAGGCAGGGTCATTGAGACCTTTACGGGTACTCCTCGCTGCTTTCCTGGATTCCATTTAGGCGCATTTTCCAATACCCTTATGGCTTCTTCATCACAGCCAAAACCAATCCCTTTCAGCACCTTGATGTCGGTAATACTTCCGTCTTTATCAATCACAAAGGAAACTACCACTGTACCGGTTATATTGTTTTTCTCGGCCAGCTTTGGGTATTTAATGTTCTTGCCGAAATAGTCATAAAAAGCCTTGAGTCCCCCTTTAAAAGAAGGCATTTCTTCAGCGGCGATAAAGATTTCTTCAGGCTTCTCAACAGCAGGAGTCGGCAGGTCAATGATGTCGATACTTACGGGTTCAGTAAAATCATTGGGATCAAGCTCGGCCAAGACCTCTTTTATGCTGGTTGCCGTCTCAGGCTTCGTCACTTTCTCTACGCTTTTGGCCATAGGCGGTGGAGGCGGGGGAACAGAATGAACGGTGCTTGGTATAGGAGGCAAGATATAAGCTTCCTCACTCTCTGGTAGATCTATTGGCGTATGTGTCTTTTCCCGCTTCCATTCGAAAGCCGATATGACCAACAATAGCGCAACGACTAATCCTATGCTGAAAAACAGTGGCTGTTTCTCATGCAACTTTTGATTGGCAGATTGGGTGTTCATAAAGATCAGATCTAGGTGGATGTTTTATTTTGGTTCTTATAAGTTAAGGATTATTTCTTATAAATCGAAGTATTTATGACAATATGTCATGAAAGTTGGCTTGGCATAACCATTGTTAAAGAAGCAGTATAGAAATTGGAATTATTGATCAAACATTAGAATACAAGTAATATGGGAAAAATTATCGGAATTGACCTAGGAACAACCAATTCCTGTGTGGCGGTAATGGAAGGTAATGAACCTGTCGTTATCCCTAACAGTGAAGGAAGGAGAACTACGTCATCTATCGTTGCTTTCTTAGACAACGGGAAAGGGGAGCGGAAAGTAGGTGACCCTGCAAAGAGACAAGCTATTACTAACCCTACCAACACGATCAGCTCTGTTAAGCGGTTTATGGGTAAGAAGTTTTCTGAAGTAGCAGAAGAGCGTAAGAACGTTTCTTATACTTTGGAACAAGGAAGCAATGATACTGTAGGTATTAAAATCGGTGACAGATTATATACACCTCAGGAAATCTCTGCTATGATTCTTCAAAAAATGAAGTCTACAGCAGAAGATTATCTAGGTACTAGCGTGACAGAAGCGGTGATAACCGTGCCTGCTTATTTCAATGATGCGGAACGCCAGGCAACTAAAGAGGCCGGGCAAATTGCTGGGTTAGAAGTAAAGAGGATCATTAATGAGCCTACTGCTGCAGCACTTGCTTACGGTCTTGATAAGAAGAACCAAGAAATGAAGATTGCTGTCTACGACTTAGGTGGTGGTACATTTGATATCTCTATTCTCGAGCTTGGCGATGGCGTTTTTGAGGTGAAATCTACTAATGGGGACGTACACCTTGGCGGTGATGATTTTGACTCTGCCATCATAGATTGGTTGGCACAAGAGTTTATAAATGATGAAAATATAGACCTCAGAAAAGATCCTATGGCGCTGCAGCGTCTAAAAGAAGCTGCTGAGAAAGCTAAAATAGAACTCTCAAGTTCTTCAAGCACTGAGATCAACCTACCCTATATCATGCCAGTTGATGGGATTCCAAAGCACCTTGTTCGTACTTTGACCAGAGCAAAATTCGAGCAGTTGACCGATGATTTGGTGAAGCGCTCATTGGAGCCATGTCAGAAGGCATTGCAAGACGCTGGCCTTACTGCCTCTGAAATCGATGAGGTTATCTTAGTAGGAGGTTCTACGAGAATACCTAAAATTCAAGAAGAGGTCGAAAGATTCTTTGGCAAGAAACCTTCAAAGGGTGTGAACCCTGATGAAGTGGTAGCCATTGGTGCTGCCATTCAAGGCGGTGTTCTTACTGGTGAGGTAAAGGATGTGTTGTTGTTGGACGTTACACCTTTGTCTTTGGGTATCGAAACCATGGGCGGTGTATTCACTAAGTTGATCGAGTCTAACACTACTATTCCTACTAAAAAGTCTGAAACCTTCTCTACCGCTGCTGATAATCAACCTTCTGTTGAGATACACGTGCTTCAAGGAGAAAGGTCGATGGCAAGGGATAACCGTACGATTGGAAGATTCCACCTCGACGGAATTCCACCGGCACCTAGGGGAGTGCCTCAAATTGAAGTGACTTTTGATATTGATGCCAATGGTATCTTGAACGTGTCAGCTAAAGACAAAGGTACTGGTAAAGAGCAGAAAATCAGGATCGAGGCTTCTTCTGGCTTGACAGATGAGGAAATCGAGAAAATGAAAAAGGAAGCCCAGGCAAATGCTGAGGCAGATAAGGCTGCAAAAGAAAAGATCGATAAGATCAATGCTGCCGACTCCTTGATCTTCCAAACTGAAAAGCAAATGAAAGAGTACGGAGACAAATTGTCTGAAGGCAATAAAAAAGCAGTAAACGATGCCTTGGCCAACTTGAAAACCGCTCACGGTGCCCAAGATATAGCTGGAATCGACACTGCAATGGAGGCCTTAAATAAAGCTTGGGAAGGTGCTGCACAAGAAATGTATGCAGCTACTGGAGATGCTACTGGTGGCCAACAAGCTAATCCGGACGCTCAGTCAGACAATAGCGGTGCTGATGATGTAGCGGATGTGGAATATGAAGAAGTAGATGACAATAAGGATAAGCAATAGCCTTTCTTTATCTTTATAACGAAAAAGCCCTGAATTGATTTTCAGGGCTTTTTTTATGGTTACTCAGTCAATTATTTTTTGTGTTAGCTCCCCGAAATATTTGACTCTGTGAAGCCCTCAGCAATATTTTTAAAATAATAGCAGTAGTCATTCTGAGTATCCACAAAATCTATTGCTTTGTCATTTCCTCCGCCATTTTCACAGCTTTGTATGCATTTACGATACCTCCGCTCGAAGAAAGCTTACTGAACTTTACCTCTTTCTTTTTTGAAGATTCATCTTCCGGTCTAAATACTTTACTGTCAATCTTTATTACGCTCTTTGTGATGATCTCTTTTATTTGCTGAGTACTTAAAGTGGGGTAATAAGACATGAGAACAGCCGCAAGTCCTGATACTACTGGGCTTGCCATGCTCGTGCCGCTATTGGGTTTATATTGATTGTCGGGAATGGTGGAGTAAATGTCTACACCTGGAGCAAACACATCTACATTCTTTTTCCCATAGTTAGAGAAGGAAGCCACCAAGTTGTTGTCCAATCTCTGGTCAGAGGCACCCACATTGACGAAGTTGGGTATTTGTTTGTTGCTACCCATATATAAATTCGATGGATACCTTGGTTCCTTGTCAACATTTTTTCCTTCATTACCAGCGGCATGTACGAGTAGCACCCCTTTTTGTTCACTATATTTAATGGCTTCTTCTACGGCGTGCTGATGCGGGGACACGTCTTTTCCAAAACTCATATTGATGATCTGTGCTCCATTGTCCACGGCATATCGAATGGCGTTGGCAATGTCTTTATCCCTTTCGTCTCCGTCAGGCACTGCCCGTATGGTCATGATCTTCACATTATCTGCAATGCCCTCAATACCCAGCCCATTTCCTCTAACCCCAGCAATGATACCCGCAACATGTGTCCCATGCTCTGCGTCTGGACCTATCACATCATTATTGCCATAATTCCTTTCGTTCATGTTTTGTGGATCGTCTCCCACCAGTGGGCGAGGGTCGTATTCAGGATTGTAATGATACTGCAATGAGTTTTCATAATGGTTGGCGTAGTCGAGTAGTTTTTCTTTGGTGAGGCCTGTTTCATACACGGCCAACAAGAACTCTTGAGCTACCAATAATCCTTCATCTGAGGCGGATATGCTTTCCAGATCTTCTACAGTAAAGTCTTCTTTGCCTATGGCTTCAGCAATGATAGATTCTGCGTAGTCTATATTCAATCGAAATTGACTTAAGTTTTCCAAAGTTTCCTTAGCTTCTGCCAGTCCTTTATAGTACATCTCACGAATAGTGAGGTAGTATTTGTAGTCATTGCGTTCATTCTTTGTGATCGAAGCTTTATCTCTTTTTTCAAAGATCGAATCAAGACGGGCGAATTCCCTAGTCACCTCTAGCCGTTCATGTGCGATGTTTTCTCCACTGGCATTGCCCAAAAAATTCCAGCCATACACATCGTCTACATATCCATTACCATCATCATCAATACCATTTCCCGGAATTTCTCTTTGATTTATCCATATGTTTTCCTGAAGGTCCTCATGGTGAATGTCGATACCTGAATCAATTACAGCTACAATTACAGTATTCGATTTCTTGCCTTTTAGCAGCTCTGCATAGGCTCTTTCCGTTGATATGCCATATATAGAGGTCGTTTCAGGGTCTTGGTTGTACCAATTGAGCAGTTCGTGGCTTACTGAGTCTGCTTGTGTTGCTTTCGCGACTTCTGTTGAAAATTGAAAAATCAGCATCAGCACAGCTGTTGCCAAGAATTTAAAAGCTTTGTTCATACATTTATTGGATTTATTTATTACTTGAGCCGTATTTGGTCTTTAAAAATTGCGACACTTTACATTTCCCATTGTTCTATCCTCTCACCTCCGATGCCAATATCGGTTGGGGGGATTCTCTCCGTTTTATTTTGTCCATCTTATCGGCTTTTTCTTTGGTAGCTTGATCTATGCTTGCATTGATTTCAAAGCCCAGCAGTAGTACCATGCTCAATATGGACAACCAGACCATCATAGCAATTAACGCTCCAATGGAGCCATAAAGCTTGTTATACATAGCAAAGTTGTTGATATATAGTGAGAATCCATAGGAAACTCCCAAACTTAGCAGCGTAGCCACAAATGAGCCGAATGAAAAAAAGCGCCACCTATTGTGAACAGCAGGTGCTAAATAGTATATGCACGAAATACCGGTTAGAAACACGATAAAAATCACGATAAACCGAAGGACTACAATAAGATGAACCACATAATCTTTTATCTGCATGTACTCATCGAGCATAGTAATAAAGAACTGGCCGACAATCAGCAAAATAATAGCGAAAAAGAGCTCGAAGGCTAATGTAAACGTAAGGACAGTAGCGATGAGCTTGGTTTTGATAAAGCTCCTCTTGTCTACCGTCCTATAGCATTTGTTAAAGGCACGCATCAGAGAGCTCATACCATTTGTTGCTAGGTATAAAGCTAAGATAAAACCCAAAGAAAGGAGTCCTCCTCTAGGCTTGCTCACAATGTCTTCAATAGTAGAAGCTGCAGCCTCATAAAGACTATAAGGCATCACATCCTGCAAGAACTTCATTATCCTCATATCCAGATGTGGTGGGTAATGAATGTAGGGAATGAGTGTGAACAAAAAGATGATAGCAGGAAATATGGCTAGCGTAAAGTTGAAGGCCACACTGTTGGCACGCTCTACAATTTCGTCTTTCTTTACTTTTCTTACGAACACTATAAGGATATCATAAGCCGAAATATCCCTCTTTTCGATCCTGATTTTCTTTAGTGCACCCAAAAAGGCATTATACCACTTGGATTGTATGATGCTTTTCTCAATTTTTTGCTTCATCGAAAAAAGGGTTTAGTACCTTGGCCATCAGGTCAGGGATTTTGCACGGCTTTAAGGTAGCTTTATTGACAAAAACTAATGTGGTGTCCCCCTTATGAATCAGTTCTTTTTCCACATAAAACTCATAAAAGAATATCATGCGGGCTTCTGGACGTTCCTTCACGATTACCCGGATATTGATTAGATCGTCGTAGCGTGCTGGCTTCAGGTATAGCGAATTGTTTCTGAGCACTGGCATGATTACCCCCGCATCTTCCACTTCTTTATAAGTAACCCCAAGGTTTCTCAAGGCTTCTGTTCTGGCTACCTCATAGTAAGTAGAATAGTTGCCATAATATACATAACCCATTTGATCTGTTTCTGCATAGCGTACCCGAATTGTGTGATTGTATGTATACATTGCTTTGTTATTTGTAGATCCTGGCTCTGTTGAGCGCTTGCTGGTATCTTCTGGCGTTGTTAAGGTGTTGAGTTAAATTGGTGGCAAAGTTATGGTATCCAGAAAAGTCCTCCTTGGCACAAAAATAAAGATATTTGTGCGACTCAAAATTGAGAACTGCGTCTATGGCTGATATTGAAGGTATGTTGATTGGGCCTGGAGGCAAACCAGCATATTTGTAAGTATTATAAGGAGAGTCAACTTGTTTGTGCTCATCCAGCACCCGGTTGATTGTAAAGTCTCCTGCAGCAAATACCAACGTAGGGTCTGCCTGAAGGGCCATGCCTCGATTGAGCCTGTTGATGTAGACGCCAGCTACCCTAGGTTGTTCGTCCCGCATCTTGCTTTCGGCCTCTACAATTGAAGCAAGGGTAGAAACTTCTACAGGGGTCATATTTATTGCCTCTGCCTTTTCCAACCTTTCTTCATTCCAGAACTTGTCATACTCAAGCTTCATCCTGTCCAGCAGCTCTTTTTCTGTGATGGTCCAATACACTTCGTATGTGTTGGGGATGAACATGGACTTGATGGTATAGGGCGTAAATCCATAAGAACGGATAACCGAAGTGTCATTGAGCAAGGCCAAAAACTTATCCTTGTCGGCAGCGATATTAAGGCACAGTTTTTCAGCCAGATCTTCCTTTAGGCGTGCATTGTTGAAAGTGATATTGAGTGGGGTTTGGCTCCCTGAGCGCAGGAGTTTAATGGCATCCATATTGGTCATGTTGGACTTAAGCAGGTATCTTCCAGCTTTTACTTTGTCATCGTAGTCCATGAGCTTGGCCAAAAAACTGAAAGTCAGAAGATCCTGAACATAATCTTCGTCATAGAGTTTGTTTTGGACATCTTTGAATGTGGCCCCATAAGGTATCAATAGTATCCGGTCCTCTTTTTCGACCAAGATATTGGGGGTTTGGATCAATTGATAGGTGTAAAAGCCAAAAGTGCTTAGCAATACAGAAAATACTAATATGAATACAACGTATATCTTTTTTCTTCTCATGTTTGAGCCAAAATAAAACTACCCACAAGTGACAAAAGTAAGCATTTGTTTTATATTTGAGGGAAGCTCCTGCATATGGTGTAAGTAATTTTACAAATATCCAATGAATAGTGGCCTCGATAATTTCGTGGTTTTAATTCAATTAACATAAAAATTGGATGGAGAATTTCAAACAGGTATAAAACCTATTGAATAAGCTCTAATGTATTGGGAGCATAAGCGCTACGTCACTTAACATAATATAAAGAATTATGGCAGAACTTATTAAATTGTATGAGCAAAATCCAGAGCAAAAAAAGCTAGATAAAATAGTAGAAGCCCTTAGAGATGGCGGTGTGATTATATACCCGACAGATACCGTTTATGGGATTGGGTGTGATATTTTTAATCATAAAGCAGTAGAAAGAGTTTGTCGAATAAAGGGGATCGATCCCAATAAGAACAACCTTTCATTTATATGCTACGACCTGAGCGATATATCTAATTATGTCAAGAATCTGCCAACGCATGTATTCAAGGTCATGAAGAAAGCATTGCCAGGCCCTTTTACTTTTATATTGAACTCTAATAGTAGTGTGCCTAAGATCCTGAATGCCAAGAAAAAGTCGGTAGGAATCAGGGTGCCAGACCATAACATACCTAGGGCCATTGTTAAGGAACTCGGCAACCCTATTGTGACTACTTCCATAAGGGATGAAGATGAAATTATAGAATATTCTACAGATCCAAGTTTGATCTATGAGAAGTTTGTAAATTTGGTAGATATTGTAATAGACGGTGGATATGGGGGCAATGTGGCATCTACCATAATAGATTGCACCCAAGACACGTTTGAAGTCGTCAGGGAAGGGAAAGGAGACATAGAACAATACCTATAGCATGCTACAAAACGATTGAGCATATGAGTTTGAAATTTGAAGGTGGGATTAATATTGCCATAAAGATTCCTAAAAATAAGTATCTGCAGACTGTGGATTTTTACAAAAATACGCTTAAGCTGGAGGTAGAAGAGTTGAGTACAAACGGCCATCCTACAGTGTCGAGGACGCACAAGGTAAAGTTTGGTCATAATATTTTGTGGCTGGACTGTGTTGACAATTATACCCATTCAGAGACTTGGTTGGAGCTAAAGGTCAATGATGTGGAGGAGGCTGCTGTACACTTACAAAAGAATGGGGTAGAGCCCTGTGATGAAATTGAAAAAATTCCCGCAAACTCACATTGGATAATGGATCCAGCCGGTACGGTTTTTATCTTAAACCAATAGGAGGATAAGGCTTTTAACACTACCGTGCCCACCCGAAATGACCATGGTTGATTCCGTAATGTATGAATTCCATATCTTGGTGGGAAGAAATATTGAATCATATGACCGCTCTTCTTAGCTTACATTATTTGCCATGTATTGAGTACTTCGCTTGTTTCGTGAAATATGATAAAATACTGCTTGAAGCTAGCGAAAACTACACCAAACAGAGCTATAGAAATCGGTGTTTGATCAAGTCTTCACAACGGATCGATATCCTCTCCGTGCCTGTATGCAAAGATGGGCGGCATATACCTATAAAGGAGGTGAGGATAGATTATTCCCAAGGGTGGGTAAAGGATCATTGGAGGGGCATACAGTCTGCTTACGGAAAATCGCCATATTTTGAGCATTATGTCGATCTTTTCGAGAACGTCTTCAAAAAATCGCCTACTTATTTGTTCGACCTAAATTACGAACTGCTGACACTTTGTCTTGATTTGTTGCAGATTGATGCCGCTATGTCATTCACGGTTGAATATCAGCAATCTACTCCAAATGACGTCCTAGATTACCGAATGAGCATCCATCCCAAGAATTCTTATCAAAATAACGATATATTAAGGCCATGTATATATCCCCAGGTATTTGGCAGTAATTTTGCAGAAAACTTGAGTATCATTGATCTGTTGTTTTGTGAGGGGCCTAATGCAAGGCATATCCTGAATCAGTCCACTTTCCAATGAATCTGAACAAATAGTTTTCTTATTTCGTTTTGAAGTTGATTGTAAGCAATAATTTCCCTTAATTAACAAATAAAAACAACTGATTGATATCATATTTACGTTATATATACTATTAACAGAATCGATAAAAGAATTCCTCGAATATGGAAGCAAAATTTTCAAATAGAGTAAAAGAGGTAATATCACTTAGCAGAGAGGAAGCACTTAGGCTAGGCCATGACTATATAGGAACAGAACACTTACTTTTAGGGATGATCCGAGAAGGGGAAGGTGTAGCGGTTAGTTTGCTCAAGAAATTGGGCGTTTCTCTTGATGACCTAAGAATTGCCGTAGAGCAGGCCACCAAAGGCACCGCCACCAATAATGTTAAGAACCTTGCAAACATTCCTTTGACTAGGCAATCTGAAAAGGTGTTGAAGATCACTTATTTAGAAGCGAAGATATTTAAAAGCCAACTGATTGGTACTGAGCATCTCCTGTTATCTATCTTGAGAGATGAGGATAATATTGCCACTCAGATCATGGAGAAGTTTGACATAAACTATGAGGTGGTGAAAGAGCTATTGGAATATCAGACCGAGAATCCTATGGCCTCTTCTGACACAGACGATCCAGATGACGATTCATCAAGAATATTTGGGAGTGCCTCTTCAGGCAAGGAGTCTGCATCTAAAGGAACAGAGAAGTCTCGGACTCCAGTGCTTGACAACTTCGGTAGGGACCTAACCAAATTGGCAGAAAATGATAAGCTGGATCCTATCGTGGGAAGAGACAAGGAGATTGAAAGGGTCGCACAAATTCTCAGCCGTAGAAAAAAGAACAACCCGATTTTGATTGGCGAGCCTGGTGTAGGTAAAACAGCTATCGCAGAAGGACTTGCTTTGCGAATTGTACAAAAGAAAGTTTCCCGAGTGCTTTTCAACAAGCGCGTTGTGACGCTAGATCTGGCATCATTGGTGGCTGGGACAAAATATAGAGGTCAATTCGAAGAGCGAATGAAAGCTGTAATGAATGAGTTGGAGAAGTCTCCCGAGGTGATTCTGTTTATAGATGAGCTGCATACAATTGTAGGCGCAGGTGGCGCATCGGGTTCATTAGACGCTTCCAATATGTTCAAGCCCGCTTTGTCTAGGGGAGAGATCCAATGTATAGGAGCTACCACCCTTGATGAGTACAGACAATATATTGAAAAAGACGGCGCTTTGGCAAGAAGATTCCAAGTGGTGATCGTGGATGCGACATCTCCTGAAGAAACCATTCAAATATTGGAAAACATCAAAGATAAGTATGAAGACCACCACCATGTGATATATACTCCAGAAGCAATAGAAGCTTGTGTGAAGCTCTCTGACAGATATATCAGTGATAGGTTCTTGCCCGATAAGGCTATCGATGTACTAGATGAAGCTGGTGCTCGGGTGCATATTAATAATATTCATGTGCCAGAAGAAATCGTTACGCTTGAAGAAGCGATTGAGGACGTGAAGAAGGAAAAGAATAAAGTAGTAAAGAGCCAAAAGTACGAAGAAGCAGCACAGTTGAGAGATAAAGAAAAAAAGCTATTAGATCAACTGGAAAAAGCTAAGATCCGATGGGAGGAGGAGACTAATACCAAGAGGTATGAAGTGAATGAAGAAAATGTAGCTGAAGTAATTGGTATGATCACGGGTATTCCTACTAATAGGATAGCTCAGCAAGAAAGTGCTAAATTGCTCGGTATGGCAGAAGAGCTTCAGAACAAGGTGATTGGTCAGGATGAAGCAATCAAGAAACTTGTAAAAGCGATACAGCGAACTAGGGTTGGACTTAAAGACCCTAAGAAGCCAATCGGTTCCTTTGTTTTCTTGGGTCCAACGGGAGTAGGTAAAACTGAGCTGGCAAAAGTGTTGGCAACTTACTTGTTCGATAAAGAAGATGCCCTCATTCGGATAGACATGAGTGAATATATGGAAAAATTCAGCGTGTCGCGCTTAGTTGGAGCGCCTCCAGGCTACGTTGGCTACGAAGAAGGGGGGCAGTTGACCGAAAAAGTCAGAAGAAAACCTTATAGCGTAGTGTTGTTGGATGAGATTGAAAAGGCTCACCCAGATGTCTATAACTTGTTGCTTCAGGTTCTAGACGATGGTATCCTTACTGATGGTCTCGGAAGAAGAGTGGATTTTAGGAACACTATAATTATCATGACTTCTAATATAGGTGCCAGGGATTTGAAGGATTTCGGAACAGGCATCGGTTTTGCCACCAAATCTAAGGTAGAAGGCATGAATGACTTGATGAAATCCACGATTCAGAACGCACTTAAGAAGGCCTTTAGTCCTGAGTTCTTGAATAGATTGGATGATGTTATTGTTTTCAATTCATTAGAGAGAGAGCACATCCATCAAATCATTGATCTTACATTGTCTAAACTGTTTACTCGAATTACTCAGTTGGGCTATACGGTGGAACTTACAGCAAAAGCCAAGGATTTTATTGCCAATAAAGGATATGACCCTCAGTATGGAGCAAGACCATTGAACAGGGCCATCCAAAAGTATCTAGAAGACTTGGTGGCTGAAGAAATCCTGAGAGGAGAGCTCGCTGAAGGTGATACAATTGTAGCCGATTATGATGGTAAAGCAGAGGCTTTGAGTTTGAAGATTAAGAAGAAAAAGCCTCAAAAAGAGCAGAAAGATCAAGAGTAATTGAATTTTAAATTGAATAGAAAAGGCTGTCTGAATAGGCAGCCTTTTTGCATTACATAGATATACTAAGTAGCTTAGGCTTTAGTAGAACATTTTAAAGTCTTCCATCTGAGATCTTAAATCTATCAATAACTCCCATTGTATTTCCTCAGGAACCACTCCAGCGTTACCAATGCAATGAGAACGGCCAGCACCCATGATAAATTTATAACAGGACGAAACTCTTCTTCAGAAAATATTATGCTTTTTGCTTCTTTGTCTTGGAGATCTTGGATCAATTCGTGGAACTGATTGGGTAAATAGAAGTTTCCACCTGAATTTCGACCTAGCTTTCGAAGTAAGTGATGATTGGCGGTGAGGCTTAAACTTTCTAATTGCAGTTCTGCAATTGAGAACTCTCCTTCGCTACTCACTTTTTTCCCATCCAAAGTGCTTTCCGCTCTATACTGATATACGCCTTCTGGCAATCCACTGATTTGAAATGTGGTATTGGAAGGTGTTGTGGTATAGGAATATGACGACCGCTCTCCTGTGGAGCTACTGATTTGTAATTGGATAGTCTGGTCAAATATAGGTTCAAAAAGGCTATTGTACACTTCTGTTTCAAAAACCACTGGTTCGGTATCGGTAAACTCATTCTGTATGGTATAAACCCTAAACTTTCTTTTGTCTTCTTTTGCTGACAAATATTGAACAGTTTTAGAGACGAGCTCATCGAAACTTTTGACTGTATTGCTGCGAGCGAATTCCTGCATTCTCCATTTCCATATCCCTTCCCCAGCTAAAACTGCCTGTTTCTGATTTTCTTGTCTTCCAAATATAAACAAAGGCTTTTCTGTCACGATCGCCCCTACCTTTTGTTGGAAAAGCACAGCAGTTTCAGGAGCTAGGTGATAGCTGCCAAAAGGAACCGTTAATACAGGAAAAGAAGTAAGAGCGTCATAAAGCTTTTCATCTGTTTTGAAAAGTTGGAAAGAAGTAGAAAAAGAAGGAAATACCTGATCCTTTTCGCTGCCACTTGCTTGTATTTGCAAGGTGCCATTGCTGCTATTAAATTGGTCGATATCGCTTTGATTTCCTAGTATTAACCATTTAGGAAGTGCATTGTCCAGCAGTAATTCAAAAAGGTTGTTTCCTATTCCGCCTCCTTTAAATGGAATTTGATGCAAAATAATGACATCATACTGGTTCAGCTCAGTGGGTGTTATAGGAGCTTCGTTTATACTAGGGATATATAAGGTTGTTTCATAATTGCTGTTTGCTTCAAGTGCGGCATATATTGCCTTAATATCTGGGTGGGGCACTGCCGCTGCAAGCAACACCTTTTCTCTCCCTTCTATGATGTCAATAAAAGCCTGTTGCTCATTGTTGCTTGTGGCAAACTCACCTGGAAGGGAATCTACCCTTATTGTATAATGTTGCAGCCCTCTATGTTCGGCATCAATGAGAAACTCAATTTGTTGGAGTTCTCCTTCTTCTCCTAGGGCTGTGTTTGCTGAGGCAATGGTTTTTCCATCTTTTATAATACTTATGGTTACTTCGTCTCCAGTAAAGCCAAAATGTTGGATCTCGGCCACTATTGGGAATTTGTTTCCTTCGTAAGCAATCTTATTGTAATATAGGTTCTTGAGATTGATGTCTATTTGAGGGAGCGTATCGCCTAATCCAACCGCGTAGATGGGCACATTGAAAGTAGTATATTCGGGGGAAATACCTCTATTGTAGATGCCGTCGGATATGAAAACTATTCCTGATAAGTTTCTGCCTTCATAATCTGAGATAATAGACTGGAAGAAACTGTGTATATCGGTATAAGGAAAGTCAAAACGCAGCTCTTGATTAGCGCTCAGATTTTTATTATCAAAGGTCCGGTATATTATTTCGTGGTTTCGGTTCTCCAATCTTTGATTGAGCAAGGGCAATTGCTTCAACAACTCAGTAGGGTGTTGCACATTTGCCACGGACTGGGAATTATCGATGGCCACGACATATAGTGGAGGGATGAATGTGTTTTTTACTAAAGCTATTAAAGGTGCCAAGAGCAATATACTCAAGACCGTAGCCAAGGAAAACCGCAGAAAAGCCAATAAATAATTCGTTCTCGTACTCCATGGCCCTTTTTTCTGATAAAGAAAGTAAGCGTACGCCAATCCTAAAAGGAGGCATGGCAAGATGAGCCAAGGAGAAACTTCGAAGAACAATTGGCCTTTCTGCATTAATTAAAATCCATGGTTTAATTTGCGTTCCTGCTATTTGTCAAGAGCCAGCTTATTCGCTATGTGTAAATGCAATATTCAAATTTGGCATTATGTCAGCATTCCGCCGTCAACCTGAATCACTTGCCCTGTAATATAACGTGACATGTCAGATGCTAGGAATACCGTACAATCGGCTACATCATCAGGTGTGCCGCCTCTTTTCATGGGGATAGCATCTCTCCAGCCTTGCACAGTTTTTTCATCAAGCACCTCTGTCATCTCTGTTTCGATGAATCCTGGGGCAATTACGTTAGAGCGAATATTTCTAGATCCCAGCTCCAAAGCTACTGATTTCGTAAATCCTATAATACCAGCTTTTGAAGCAGCATAATTGGCCTGACCAGCATTACCTTTAACGCCCACTACAGAAGACATATTGATAATGCTTCCGCTTTTCTGCTTCATGAAAGTCCGAGTGGCTGCTTTTACAGTATTGAATACAGACTTCAAGTTGACATTGATGACCTCGTCCCACATTTCTTCACTCATTCTCATTAGCAGGTTGTCGCGAGTAATGCCGGCATTGTTTACCAAGATATCCAATTGACCAAATTCTGCTACTACATCATTGATTAGTTTTTCTGCCTCTTCAAAGTTAGAAGCATCAGAACGGTATCCTTTCACCTTTACACCTTCTTGTGCCAGCTCTTTTTCTAGTGCCTCACCTTTTTCTACGCTAGACAAATAAGTAAACGCCACATTCGCGCCATGTTCTACAAACTTCTGAGCTATGGCCTTTCCAATCCCTTTGGAAGCCCCTGTAATCAGTGCGGTTTTACCTTCTAAAAGTTTCATGTGTTTGGTTGTTTATCAAGTTTCCGGAAAATCTCTTCGATTTTAAGATAAAATAATTTTAAGAATGCTAAATAACGCATCATTATTTAATTTAAAAAATTTGACAGCCTTTCCTAACGCATGTTTGGGAAATACGAATAAAAAGATGGGCGAAATCCGTAACTTTAAAGATGTAATAATCGCCTTGATTTTATATGAAATAAAAGGGAGTATTATTACGTATGGATAGTATGAGGAGAAAGTGATTTGGAGGTGCTGTTCGTTTTGCTCAATTTGCACACGACTTGCTCAGATGTGATGCTGAAGTGAAGTGTCCACATGCACGAGTATCAACACATTATATGCGAAAACTACTGTCATTATGTTTTTTTCTATTGGGGCCACTCTTAACCTTCGGCCAAATAGAAAACATGAAACTATATAATATATCTAGTGATGAAGGACTGCCTTCTGATATCATCAATTTTGTCTATCAAGATTCCGAGGGGTTTCTGTGGATGGCTTCTACAGAAGGGCTTATAAGGTGGGACGGATATAACTATAGAAGTTACCGGCATTCGGAGAGTAACATGTACAGTATTTCCAATAATATTGTATATCATATATATGAGGATGCTGGCAATAGATTATGGGTCACTACGATCAATGGCCTTAACCTGTATGACCGCAAAATGGACCGTTTTGAAAAGGTTAAGATTCATGATACACTCCATGATATTCCAGTAAATGATATTTTAGAAGATGCAGAAGGCCATTTGTGGTTGGGTACGTCCTATGGACTTTGCCGGTACGATCATGAGGATGGTTCTTATGAATGGTGGCTGTATAATGCAAATGATCCAAACTCTTTAAGCCATGATGTGATTTTTGGCCTCGCCAAGGATGCTGCAGGGAATATATGGATCGGAACTTTTGCGGGGGGCGTCAATAAGTTCGATCCCCTCAAAAATACTTTTAGACGTTTTTATCATAAGTCAGGTGACCCTACCACCATTTGTAGCAATAAGATCAGGAGTGTCATGGTGGACCACAAGGATCAAGTTTGGATAGGTTCTTATGACCAAGGAGTTTCATTACTTGACAATGAGGGTAATTTGCTCGCCCACTATGCAATAGAGTCACCTCACAAAGATAAGGACATGAACCTCGTCCTATCTATTTATGAGGACACAAACAAGGATATATGGGTGGCTTCAGAGAGGGAGCAGTTAAACTACCTTGACAAGAAGGAAAACAAACTGAAGCAGTTTGACCAACCTGTTTATAAGAAAAACAAATTGGGTGCACGCTCGATTTCATCCTTTTTCGAAGATACCTTCGGTAATTTTTGGTTTTCCTCAAGTGAATATGGTTTGTATTACTCCAATAGCAAAAAGAATTCATTTCGTCACTATTCTACTGAAAATGCAGTTTCAGAGGTGTTGAACAGTAATACCATTACCTGTTTCTATGAGTCAAAAGATGGAACGATTTGGATAGGAACTGATGGTGGAGGAATTACTTCTTTTGATAAAGATAAAAGGAAATTCAAAAATTACGGCAGTGGGGATGGGTTGCCTACCAGTGTCATAGTTGACATTAAAGAAGATAAGGAAGGAAACTTGTGGTTGGCTTCCATTAATAGGGGGATTGTTAAGTTCGATCCTGTAAAACGGGCGTTTACGCATTATGAAAATAATCCTTCCAACCCTGCATCATTGATTTACAATAACGTCAAGTCTTTGTTGATCGAAGACTCCATAATATGGATAGGAACTTTTGGGGAAGGATTGAGTGCGTTTGATCTCCGCAAAGACAGGTTTATACATCATCAGAACAATGATGTTTTTCCATTTGACATGAGCCTTCCAGCTTGGATCAACCACTTATTTAGAGATTCGAAAAACAGAATCTGGATAAGCACTTATGATGGAGTTTATGTATATGATAGAGAAAAACTGAGGCATTATAATCATTCGGAAGATGAGGAGAGCATCAGTGGAAACTCTGTACACATGGTTGCTGAAGACCAACAAGGAAGAATATGGGTCGCTAGCGAGTCGGGTGGATTAGACAGATATGATGAAAGTAAAGGTGCTTTCGTCCGATATAATAAGCATCCTGATTTGCCATTGTCTTTTAAAGGGATTGTTTCAGATGACCAGGGCAAATTATGGTTGAGCTCTAACGAAGGGTTGGTGGTGTTTGATCCAGAAAGCCAATATGTCCATACGTACGATGTGTCTGAGGGTATTCAAGGCAATTCTTTCTTTTCCAAGTCAGCCTTGAAGAGCAGAGATGGCTGGTTGTTCTTTGGAGGCTTCAATGGCTTCAACATGTTCCATCCAGACAGCATCCGCCCGCTGGCGTTGCCAAGTGCATTTTATTTTACCGAACTATACATCTATAATACATTGCAAGAACCAGGAGCCGAGAACTCTGTGCTAGCAAAGCCTCTCCAATATACCGACACATTGGTTTTGTCTTACGATCAAGCGTATTTTTCTATTGGTTTTTCAGGCATCAACCTCTACTCTCCTCTTCAGACTGAGTATGCATATAAACTGGAAAACTTCGGCAATGAATGGCTAAACCTAAAAGGAGAGAGAAAAGTAAACTTTTATAATCTTGAACCTGGGAATTATGTTTTTAGGATAAGATATAAAGGAGCCGAAGGGGAGTGGGTCACCATTCCCAAAAGCTTGAGTATCGTGGTGCTTCCACCTTGGTGGCAAACGATGTGGTTCAAAGTACTGGTTATATCGGTTTGCGTTGGACTCGTGCTTTTGTTTTTCTATTTGAAATTGGCAGCAGTAAAAAGGCAAAAGGATGTTTTGGCAGTAGAAGTGAAGAAAAGGACAAAAGAACTTCGGGAAGCGAATATGTTCTTGACGGAGCGCAATGAAGAAATCTTTACGCAAAATGAAAAACTAGAAACCTCGAATGAAGAAATAAGAAGACAGGCATCCAAAATCTTGGACCAGCAGCAATTGATCATTGCTCAAAACAGGGAGCTCGAAAAAACAGTAGAAGAGCTTCGCGCATCCAACCTTACCAAAGACCATTTTGTGTCTATTCTCGCTCATGACCTTAAAAATCCAATATCGGCAATCACGGGAATTACCGAATTCCTGAAAGATAACTTCAGCCGAATGGACAAAAAGGATGTGTATGAATATATGGAAGGGATCCACAAGTCTTCAGGAGCGGTGTATGATCTCTTGTTAAATCTGCTCACGTGGTCCATGGCGCAGTCAGGAAAGGTTGACTTCAGTCCTTCCGTGTTCAATATGGTCGATTTGATCAATAAAAACCTCTTTCTACTGGAGCAGCAATCTGCCAACAAAAACATCAAGCTAGTTAATCAGGTCAAAGAAGCACATTTTGTTCATGCCGATTATAACATGGTAGATACTGTAATTCGGAATATCATAAGCAACAGTATCAAGTTTACCGAATACAACGGCCAAATTGTGATATCAGCCAATATCATTCAAGATAAGGTGGAGATAGTGGTTTCTGATAATGGCAAAGGCATGTCGAAGCAGCAGCTGGAGAACCTATTTGAGGTAGATAAAAATAAAATAGGAAAAGGCACTGCCGGGGAAACTGGAACAGGCTTGGGACTGGTGATATGTAAAGATTTCATCGAAAGAAACGCTGGTGAAATAAAAATCGAAAGTACACTTGGTGAGGGCACAACCTTGTACATCACGCTTCCCAAGGCTATGGGAGAACTACCTGTCGATGCCAAGCAGGACAAAAAAATAAAGGAAGAGAAAGACTTTGGGTTTGCATTAGATTTCTGGGAAGCGTATTCCCTAGAGAAGTCATTGAAATTGAAAGGGAAAAGAATCCTCATTGTAGATGATAGTCAAGAGCAGAGAATGTTCCTGAAAATGCTTTTGTACGAAACTTTCGAGCTGTTTGAGGCCCGCGATGGAGAAGAGGGCATGAAGCTTGCCTTGGAAAAACAGCCCCACATCATTATTTCGGATGTAATGATGCCTGAGGTAAATGGCATCGAGTTTTGCAAGATGATCAGAGAAAACGAAGCCACTGCGATAATACCCGTGATCCTGCTCACTAGCCAAACTGACGAAGAGCATCAGCTCTTAGGGTATAGTGCCGGTGCAGACGTATATTATCGCTGCTCAAAAATCAGGACAAGATAAAAGAGAAAATGGTTGAGTTGCCCGGCATATTGCCTGAGGAAGGTAGTATGAACAAGCAAGATGAAGAACTTATCAATGCCCTGATCACCTTCATAGAAAAGGAAATCTCCAACCCTGAAATCGATTCGTGGGCCGTTGCCGAAGCAGTGGGGCTGAGCCGGACCGTTTTATACGAAAGAGTCAAAGCGATTACCAATAAGACGTTGAATGATTTCATCAAGACCATTCGGCTAAAAAGAAGCTTGAAATTGCTGGCAGAAGGGAAGTTGAGCAATAGCCAAATTGCTTTTGAAGTAGGTTTTAGCAGCCATTCCTATTTTGCAAAATGTTTCACCAAACAGTTTGGCGTTTCACCAAGCAAGTACATAGCAGAGAGGCAAAAGGCAGCTGCTATTCAGAAATAAAGAAATCTGCCAAGGTAAAGCTCCAGTTTGGCGTTTTTTTAATCAATTATTTTGGGCGCCTTATCATGCTGTCCGCTTCTACTCCTCGGCCCGCTTCCATCATGGGCGCTGCTGCGAGACTCAAGCCTGGTTTTGTTGTATCAATAGGAATGCGGCTTTAGCCCATTCTTTCAATGGTTCCCTATAGCAGGCTTTAGCCGAATATTTAGCTTTTGCCGTCGATTTTGTTGGGTTGCAGATAATGGTTGGGCTAAAGCCCTTCCGCCATGGCCAGCTCTGCCCTCTGGATAAATCCAGGGGCAACTGAAAGGGTGGTCTCGGCCTGGGCTTTTTGATCTGTTTAGAACAGCGCCAGCCTCCCTCCTAAAAGGGGTGTCAACGCTGGCCCATGGGTGCTGCTGCAGAACTCAAACCTGGTTTTGTAGTATCAATAGGAATGCGGCTTTAGCCCATTCCTGTTATGACACTCCTTTGATAGACTTTAGCGCATATTGGCCTCCAAAATGGGCCAATACGTACGATTTTGCCAGACCTACGGACTAGAGTGTTTAATGCTAACTCATTAGGCGGCTACTTTTCATAAGTTTATTTCTTGTGATACAATTTAATTTACCAAGTTTTCAAAAAGCCCTGCAGTTGTGCGCCATTGTCGTAATGCTCATGGTTACGAGCACAGGTCATGCACAGACTAAGTTCAAATCACTCAACTTTCTCTATGAGATCTCGGGCAAAAAGACCGTCGGAGGAATTCATAACAGAGAGCCCAATGCTGAGCCTGCTCGTTGGACTAACTATATCCATGAAACTACGGGAAACTATCCAGCATTATGGAGTGGCGATTTTCTTTTCCAGAAGGAAAATATGGACAACCGCTGGACCATGATCTTCGAGGCAGAAAGACAGTGGAATAAAGGAGCATTAATTAATATCATGTGGCACGGATGTCCTCCCGACCAAGGCGAGCCATGTGAGTGGGATCCAGGACTGTTGAATGCTCAACTTGATGATGACCAGTGGGAGGAAATCATTACAGATGGCACACCGTTGAATAAAATATGGAAAACCAGAATGGACGAAATATCGGTCTATCTCTATTACTTAAAAGAAAAGGGTGTAGAAGTATTGTTCCGTCCTTTGCATGAAATGAATCAAGGTAAGTTTTGGTGGGGAGGAAGGCCTGGGCCAAAAGGAACAGCTGAATTGTACAGAATTACCCGTGATTACATGGAAAAAGAAAAAGGACTGGATAATCTCATATGGGTCTGGGATATGCAAGACATGAGTTGGGATTTTGAGGATTACAATCCAGGCCAGGAGTATTGGGATGTATTTGCTTTTGATGTGTATGAGCGAGGTTTCGATAAAGAGTGGTATGATTATATACTGCCGATTGTAGGTGACAAGCCCATGGCCATTGGAGAGTGCTCCAAACTGCCATCAGTGAAGATGCTGAAAGAACAGCCTAGGTGGACTTTCTTTATGCCTTGGTCTGAGCTAGTAAAGTCCAGCAACACCGAGAAAGAGATAATAAAGCTGTATAACGATAAAAGGGTTATCATGCTGGAAGATATGCCAGGATGGGGGGCTGATAAATTGGTCGAGTAAAGAGGTTTGTAAAAAGTAATTGAATAATGACGTTTCATTCAAGTCTTCTTGCTTTATAAGGAAGGGCTTGAATGAAACGTTACTAATCAATTGATAATAAGTGTCTTGTGGTAATAAAGTCGATCTTTCATTCAGCAGGAAACTTGTTGGGAATTAGCAGTATAGCCATCATTGAAGTCTTATGACTATTTATCAATAGGTCTTTACTTGCAAAAAAAGGGAGGCTTTTAAGAGCAATTCAAGAGGTTGATAATCATTAGTGTTCATCAAATATTCTCCAGATATTATGAGAAGAACTAGGGAGGATTTGATCAAAAAACAGCCGCCATGTGTTCTGTCCAATACTCATTAAATTCAAATATATCAAGACAATAATTACATGAATAAGCCGCACACGATTGCAAAAGGATTGGGTTGTCTTTTGCTCTTTATTATAATGACAACCATAATTATAGTGTCCTGCCAGCAGCAATCGAATACTGAGCCTCGGATACTGGTGTTTTCTAAAACAACGGGATGGAGACATACTTCCATTCCTCATGGTATTGAGGCACTCCAAAAGTTGGGTAAGGAGCATGGTTTTTTGGTAGACACCACCGAAAACGCTTCGAAGTTCAACGACAAGCACCTAAAGAAATATCATGCGATCGTATTTTTGAACACCTCTGGCAGAGTTTTCAATTCCCAGCAAAAGGCGGCCTTTCAACGCTATATCCAAGCGGGAGGAGGGTTTGTGGGTATTCATTCTGCCTCCACGACCGAGTATGAATGGACCTGGTTTGGCAATCTTATGGGAGCGCACTTTGCCAACCATCCTCATAATCCAGGGGTACGGGAAGCGACTGTTACAGTGCTTGACAAACAACACCCTGCTACTGTAGACCTACCCGATGAATGGATCAGGGACGATGAGTGGTATAATTTTCGGAGCTTTTATCCGGGCATACAAGTTTTGGCAAACCTTGATGAAACTACCTACGAAGGCGGCACACATGGATCGGATCATCCTATCGCTTGGTACCAAGAATATGATGGCGGCAGGGCTTTTTATACCGCAGGTGGACACACCGAGGCATCTTATAGCGAGCCACTTTTCTTGAAACATCTTTTGGGAGGGATAAAATATGCCATGGGAGGTGGCAGGTTGGATTATTCTAAAGCTACCGCCACAGAGGTGCCTGAAGAGAATCGTTTTGTAAAAACCACCTTAGTAGAGAATCTGAAAAACCCTATGGAGTTGGCCATTGCAGAAGATGGTCGCATTTTCTTCACGGAGCTGAGAACAGGTAGCCTGAACGTATACGATCCTAAAACCACTGATCGCAAGGTAATCCACGAGTTTGAAGTGACCACGAGAGGAGGCACTGGGTTGATCGGGATAGCACTAGATCCCGACTTTTTGAAAAATAATTGGCTCTACTTGTATTATGCTCCTATCATGGAGGGAGAGCCAATCATTTTCAATCTATCTCGATTCACACTTACTCCAAACAATACCATTGACCCTCAGTCTGAAAAGGTATTATTGCAAGTGCCCGTGGAAGAGAACAGCGGTTCTCATCATGGAGGGTCTTTAGCATGGGACGAAGAGGGAAATCTCTTGCTCTCTACTGGGGACAGTTCAAGTCCGTTCTCTTCCGAAGGGTATGCGCCCTTAGATGAGCGTCCTGGTAAACAATATTATAGTTTAGATGCCCAAAGGTCTGCTGCCAATACCAATGATCTCAAAGGTAAGATATTGCGTATTCGTCCTCAGCCTGATGGGACTTATACGATTCCTGAAGGAAATTTATTTGCTCCCGGTACTCCTAAGACACGCCCAGAGATATATGTAATGGGCTGTCGAAACCCATATCGCATTGCAGTGAATAAGAAGACAGGAACAGTCTATTGGGGTGACAATGGTCCAGATGCGGGTACAGAGAGCGAAAGGGGCCCAAGAGGTTATGATGAGTTTAACCAAGCCAAAGAAGCAGGGAATTATGGATGGCCTTATTTTGTAGGGGACAACTATGCGTATGCCCATTGGAATTTTGAAACTAAAACCGCAGGAGCCAAATTTGACCCTTTAGCCCCGATAAATAACTCGCCCAACAATACAGGCCTTACCGAATTGCCCCCTGCGCAACCTGCTATGATTTGGTACCCTTATGCTCCTTCTGAAGCGTTTCCAGCATTAGGGCAAGGGGGGCGTAGTGCTATGGCAGGAGACTTTTTCCATTACAATAAGGCGTCTAAGGCAGAGACAAGGTTTCCTCAGTATTACGACAACTCACTATTCGTATTTGACTGGATGAGAAATTGGGTAATGGCCATCCGCTTTGATGAAAATGAGCACTTTAAAAGCATAACACCTTTTATGGCTGCCAACGGCGATTTTAGAAGGCCTATTGACCTTGCTTTTGATAAAGATGGCATCATGTATATGTTGGAATACGGTTCTGTATATGGTTTGGACAATGAAGATGCGCGTCTGGTGAAGATTGAGTATAACCGAGGCAACCGCCCTCCTCAGGCTATAGCAAGTGTGCTGGATTCTGTTGGTGAGGAGACTTTGCACAGAACCGTCTTTCTTACGTCAGAACTTAGGACTTTGCCCTTAGCGTCAGAAGCCGCAGGGCCAGCTCCTTTGCGTGTATTATTTACCAGCAGGGGCTCCGGCGATCCCGACAGTGATGATATTGTGAGCTATAAGTGGCAACTTGAAGCAGGGGTTACTTCTACTGATCCTCACCCAGCGCACACTTATACAAAGCCTGGCGTTTATTATGCTGTTTTGGAACTTGAAGATCAGGCAGGACTAAGTCATACGGATACCGTAATTGTGAAGGTGGGGAATGCCCAACCAGATGTAACGATTACGTCGCCCCACAATAAATCCTTTTTCTGGGAAAATAAACCTTTTAAATATAAAGTTGAGGTGCATGACCCAGAGGATGGGGCGGTTGTGCCGGGAGATATTGAAGTAACTTTTGACTATCACCCAGCGGGCATCAGCAACGATATGGCTTTATCCACAAGTGCCCTAATGCCGAGAGGAGCAGTACTTATAGACAACAGCGATTGTAAGGCATGTCACATGGTAGATACAGAAGCCGTCGGTCCTTCTTACCATGCCATTGCCGAGCGCTATCAAGATCGCCCGCAAGCTGTGCCCATGCTTATCGAAAAAATTATAGCGGGAGGAACAGGAAATTGGGGCAATAGTATGATGAGTGCCCACCCGCAACTTTCAGAAGGAGAGGTCAAAGATATGGTGGACTACATCCTCTCTCTGACCACAGAAAAAGAAAAAAAATCATGGCCCACCGAAGGAACATTCACTTTTGAGCGGCACAAAAAAGAAGAAGGGAGAGGGGTGTATGTGCTACAGGCTGCTTATACCGATAAAGGTGCTAATGGAATAGGGCCTCTTACAGGAAGCGATATAATAAAGTTGAGACCAGCGAAGGTAAGAACAGCCTTGGCCGATGCACATGTTGGTTTTGAGCGCTATAGAGATGATTTAGGTCATGGTGGAAATGCCGCTTATATGCTGCTCAGAGATATTGATCTTACTGGAATCAAAAAATTCATCTACGAATATAATGCTACTGCCGATGGTTATATTGAGGTGAGGATAGACTCTAGGGCCGGTCCTGTCATTGCCAAGTCGCACTTTAATGCTTCCAGTCACTGGGAAGTCAATGAGTTGCTTGAAGCTGTCATCGACCAGCCGATTTCAGGAAGGCACGATGTCTATTTCATTGTGGTGCGGCATGAGAAGCCAAACCAAGGCATAATCAAGATTTCATATATCACCATGGGCCAATAACTCGGGTCTATTGCTAATAATTGATCATGATCGATAAAAAAATTAAAAGAAGGAAGTTTTTTGCTCAAAGCGGCGTAGGTGCTTTGGCATTGAGTGTAGCCCCTGCTGCTGCCATTACTGCGTGTGCATCCACCTCCAACCATATCGAAGAGGAGGAAGATGGTCAAGTACTTTTTATTGGTGAAGACATCGCCGTGGCCAACACAGCATATGGTAAAGTGAAGGGCTATATTATGAAGGGCATTTATACCTTTCATGGAATTCCCTATGCCGATGATGCTTCAGGAAAAAACAGATTTATGCCACCTCAGGAGCCCAAAGCGTGGGATGGTATTCGACCGGCAGTATTTTATGGCAATTCAGCTCCTCAAAAAATATATGATCGCAGCCCGGAATCCTATTATGCTTTTGTAGACCAATGGAATTACGATGAAGTAAGTGAGGATTGCCTACGGTTGAATATATGGACCCCTGGTATCGCTGACGGAATGAAACGTCCTGTCGTGGTTTGGTTGCATGGTGGCAGGTTTTCTAATGGCAACGGCATCGAGCAGGATGGTTATCATGGAGAAAATTTCAGTAGGTATGGAGATGTGGTTTTTTGCTCTATTAATCATCGCTTAGGGCCCATTGGTTTTTCGGATTTTTCTGCCGTCGGAGGAGAAGCGTTCAAAGATTCAGGCAATGTGGGGCTGTTGGATATTATTGCAGCACTAAAATGGGTCAACAAGAACATCGCCAATTTCGGCGGAGACCCCAATAACGTTACTGTAATGGGACAGTCAGGAGGAGGTGACAAAGTATGTCTTGTTGCAGCTATGCCAGAAGCAAAAGGATTGGTACATAAAGCGGTTGCGCTGAGTGGCTTTTATATCAAAGGGATGAATAAAGCCTATTCTCAAGATTTGGGGCGATACATTTTGCAAGAGGCTGGAATAACGATTTCTCAAATACATCAACTACAAGAAATGCCCTGGCAGGACTACATTGACTTAGCCCTGAGGGCAGAAAAAAGGATGGAAAAGGAGAAAGGGAGTTCGGGAATGAGGTTTGGCAGCTTTGGTCCACAGGCCGATGGGGTACATATACCTTTGGGAGAATTCTATAACAGTACGGATAAAGTTCCTGATATTCCCATGCTCATGTGTACGACATTTCATGAATGGACGATGGGGCGAACAGAGCCTGAGTTGGAAGATATCACATTGGAAGGAGTTATTCGAGAGTTGCAAGCTGCTTACGGGAATAATGCTGAAGAAATCGTGCATGCATATGCCGAAAATTTTCCAAATAGTAAGCCCATAGAAATCTGGGCGTTGATCAGATCCAACCGACAGCGGGTGGTAAGTGCTGCTAAAGCTAAGCTCAAGCAGAAATCTCCACTGTACGTTGCTTGGTTTGGCTGGAGTTCTCCCTTATTTGACTACCGCATGCGTTCCTTTCATTGCTTAGATATCAGCTTCTGGTTTTTAAATACCGATTTGATGGTTACCCATACCGGTGGGGGTGCCCGACCTAGAAAACTATCCAAAAAGATGGCCGACGCCCTATTAAGTTTTATGCGGACAGGCAACCCCAATGGTGTTAGTGCATTACCGCATTGGCCAGCATATACCACAGAAAATGGGGAAACAATGATACTAAATGATGAGTGCAACGTTGCAAACGACCCTGATAAAATCGGCCGTAGTGTACTCGATAAATACAGTGTATAAAAAAATAAAAATATAGATATGAAAGATAAAAAGAATAGAAGAGGCTTTTTGAAGACGGCCGGACTTGCAGGAGCTGCTATGGCAGCGGCACCTCATTTGCTGGAAGGAAAAGATAAGATAAAGAAATCAAAACCTATCAAAGGACTTGCACTTCCCAGATGGAGAGGTTTCAATTTGCAGTATATCTATAGGAATAGAGGTATACACGCACCTCAGGAGCAGCATTTTCAATGGCTTTCCGACTGGGGGTTTGACTTTGTGCGCATTCCGCTGAACTATAGGGCTTGGCTTCAATACAAACCTAAAAGAGGGGAGAGGACATTGACGGAGGATGACGTGTATGACATTGATGAAAACACGCTAGAACTTATCGATAAAATGGTAGCGTATGGTGTGAAACATAATATTCATGTCAACTTATGCTTCCATCATGCACCTGGCTATATCATTGGTATTGGCGATTGGACAGGAGAGCCATTTCGACTTTTTAGGGACGAATCTGCAAAAGCGGCGTTTACCTATCATTGGGAGATCTTTGCCAAAAGATACAAGGGGATAGGTAAAGATCAGATAAGCTTTAATCTCTTTAATGAAGCACCTTGGCCTTATGACAATTTCAATGGTGAAATTTATAAAAATACGATAACGCCTGCTGTCGAAGCCATTCGGAAGATCAGTCCTGAGCGTATCATTATTGCCGATGGTGCAGGAGCAGGTAACCTGTGTGTGCCGGAGCTTATTCCCCTTGGCATCAACCAAAGTGTACATTGTTACATACCAGGGACGGTAAGCCATTATAAAGTAGACTGGATGCAGGAACGGACAGATTGGCCCGAACCACAATGGCCGAATGCAATCGGAGAAGAAGGATATGTATGGAATAGAGAAAAGCTAGAAGAATATTATGCGCCGTGGGGCAGGTTGGTCAAACAAGGGATAGGCGTGCATTTGGGAGAAACTGGGGGCTCGCATCGATTGCCGCACCATGTTTATTTGGCTTGGCTGGAAGATGTGCTTGATATATTTAAAAACATGGGCATTGGCTACTGTCTCTGGGATTTTATTGGCCAAAGTAATTTCGGAATATTGGACAGCGATCGAAAAGATGTACAATATGAAGACTGGTACGGGCATAAACTTGACAGGAAAATGCTGGAGTTGCTTCAGAAATATTAAAAGCGCTCTGCTTTGCCATCATCCGGTGCAGGGCAAACGCAAATAAAAAATATCAGCAGCAGCAAAGGTGTCAGTACGGCTTGCGTACTCCATGTATGCTTGCCAAATATTATTGTGTAGTCGTCAGACGCCTTGGCTTGTTTCAGTACAGAATGTTAAATGCGTTTGCCCTGTCATGTGGTGCCATGAGGATGCTTACCAAAGTTTAATCTTTTAGCCGAGATTTTGTAATCACGTATGCATACTGTTAGTATAAAGTGGAGAATGATGATGCCAATTTTTGGAGGAGAGTCGTGGAAATTGCTTCACTTTTGGTTATTGCTATTGCTTGGAGTTAGTTTAATGATCAGTGCTTTCTTCAGGCATTGTCAGGTTAAGGTGTGCCGTTCCCGATGACGCAATACGCTTATCCATTGATCCATTAGCCTTCCAATTCAAAACTTACCATTCAAAATTCAAAATTGCCGCAGGTGCATTAGTTTCCATCTTACTCAAGGGGATCTCGGATATTTACTCCGCTGAAGCTCCGTAAATAATGAGATGACGATCCAAATTCCCTCATTGGTACATTAACCCATCGGTACATTCGCCCATTGGTCCAATAACGCTGGACTATATTACCAGCTTTCCGTACCATAGTGTTTAGCCTTCATAATATATTCAGATACTTTTATAAAACATATTGCAATCGTTTCCGGAAACTTGGTTGATATGTATTAATTCTCCTTACTCATAAAAATGTAAGTCAGTACTCCTATTGTTCAATTTTTAAACCTACTAACTATGAAAAAAACTTTACTTTATAAAAAAATGATGCTCCTTCGGTGCATGGCCATTGTTTTGGCTATTGCTTTCCAAGAGAGCCGCGCACAGACCCCTTTTGAGTCGCTTAACTATCTGTATAGCATTCAAGGGAGTAAAGTCATCGGTGGCATGCATAACAGGCAGCCCAATTCCAACCCTAATAGTTACAGTCAACAACTATATAATATTACTGGAGTATGGCCAGGCCTGTACAGTGCCGATTTCCAATTTGAGCCTAATGAAATTGCCAACAGGCAAACCATGGTCAACCAGGCTATTCAGGAATGGAATAATGGTGCGATGGTTAACATCATGTGGCATGCCTGCAATCCTGCAAAGGGAGAGCCCTGCTATTGGGACAATAATGGCGTACTCAGTCAGATGTCCGAATGGGAATGGAGCCAACTGATTACCGATGGAACACCTATAAACAATAGCTGGAAAAGCAGGATGGATGACATTGCCTATTATTTGCAGCAGCTAAAAGACGCTGGAGTAGAAGTGTTTTTTAGACCGCTGCATGAGATGAATCAGGGAATGTTTTGGTGGGGAGGAAGACCTGGACCCAACGGAACAGCCAGGTTGTATCAGATTACGCATGATTACCTGACGTACACCAAAGGCCTGACCAACCTTATTTGGGTGTGGAACCTACAAGATTTCAGTACCCTGGCCAGTGATTTGAACAGCTACGATCCAGGCGGGCAATATTGGGATGTTCTGACATTGGATATGTATTGGAGTGATGGGCAAGGTTATACTACCGCAAAATATAATGCCATGGCTAACAAGGCTGGAAATAAGCCTATGGGGATTGGCGAGTGTCAAGACCTGCCTGCTGTAAATCTATTAGCCTCTCAGCCTAAGTGGTCCTTCTTTATGGGGTGGTCTGAACTTGTTTTCCAAGGCAACTCCAACCAAAAAATACAGGAGATATATTGGTCCGATAGGGTAATTACGTTGAATGAAATGCCAGGCTGGACAGGCAATGGGGGAGGATCATCTGTCAATTTAGCCTATAACAGACCCGTAACCGTATCCTCAACAGAAAGTCCCCATGTGGGCTCGCGAGCAGTAGATGCCGACGGCAATACCAGATGGTCTTCACAATATGCCGATCCGCAATACTTCATCGTGGATTTGGGAGCTAACTATAATGTGAACCGTGTAAGAATTGCTTGGGAAGCTGCTTATGCCAGTTATTATCAAATCCAGTTTTCTACAGACAATGTCAACTGGACTACCGTGAGGTCGGTGAGCGGCAATACCAGTCTTGAAAATGATCTTACAGGCTTGAGCGGAACTGCAAGGTATGTGAAAATGTATGGCATCAACAGGGGAACCAATTACGGGTATTCTATGTATGAAATGGAAGTGTATGGCACTCCGGCAACAGGGAGCTTCTCTACTCAAGACAAGAAAACATCTCTGGTGGACGAACCTGTTAAAAGCGAAGTTTTCAATGCATATCCCAATCCGTTTACAGACCAAGTAACATTGCTTGCGCCTATAGGGCAAGCGGCTTTCACTGTAAAGGTATACGATGCATTGGGCAAGGAAGTAGCAGCATTCGATGAAGCGCAATTCGATGACCTAAGTTCAGCAATGGTATTGGATACCAGAGGGTGGTCTTCTGGTTTGTATACCTGTATCGTGGACAGCCCAGAAAGAAGGTGGGTCAGTAAACTGATCAAGCGGTAGGAAAAGGAAATGTTAAAGCACTTTTGAAATTAAATATATAACAGATTTAAGGCATAGGAAGCTGTAGTAAAGGCTTTCTAGCCGTCAAAAGGCGCATTGTACGATATTACCAGTCTTCCGTACGATAGTGTTCGCTTTTATTTCGCCTCCCACGATAATTTTATGAGATGAATAGGGGCATGCCATACTACACCCCTGTGATATAGGATTAACTGACAATAAATATTATGAGATGGAGAATGGACTAAAAAGAAGAGTGTACACGATTGTGGTACCAGTATTTTCAACATTAAAAGTATTAATCTAAACCTAAATTTCATGAACAATAAGTTTCTACAAGTTAGAAGGACTGTAAAATACCTTTCAATAGGTGTGATTTTACAATGCTTCTTTTATTCCTTGTCTGCGGCATCGCATGCTGGGGAATTAGATTCCGAAGGATTTTTGAATAATCTTTCCGTTGCGAATGTTTCATTGGAAGATTCAGGCAATCGTTTGAGTGCTACCGATGAACTTTCCGAAGCAGATATTCTCGTTTCTGGAACAATAACAGATGATACAGGGGAGCCACTTCCAGGCGTAAATATTCTTGTAAAGGGAACCACTCATGGAACGGTCACTTCCATAGACGGTACATATAGTTTGAATGTGCCTGAAGATGCGACTTTGGTGATCAGCTTTATAGGCTTTTTGACTGAGGAGGTTCCTGTAAATGGCAGATCTGTCATAAACATGAGCCTAATGCCTGATATCCTCACAATGGACGAAGTCGTAGTTGTGGGTTATGGTACAGTGAAAAGACAAGACCTAACGGGTTCTGTTTCTCAGGTTCAAATGGAGAATATTCAAGATATTCCTGCCAATTCTGTCGAAAGTTTGCTGCAAGGTCGTGTAGCTGGTCTACAAGTTACCAGCTCATCTCAGGATCCTGGAGCAGGCTCGACGGTGATTATTCGTGGGGCAAGTTCGCTAAGAGGGTCTAAATCACCATTATTAGTTGTAGATGGGTTTCCGTTAGGCGATGCAGGTAATTTAAAACAAATCAACCCATCTGATATCGTGTCTATTGACATTTTAAAAGATGCTTCCGCTTCTGCGATTTATGGATCAAGAGGAGCGAACGGTGTAATATTGGTTACTACACGTAAGCCAAAATCAGGAAAGACACAAGTTAGCGTGACACAGCAATCTACAGTCTCGCAATTTACATCTAAGTTAAATCTCTGGCGGGACCCAGTATTGATGGCACAACTGAACAATGAGTCTAGATTGAATGGTGGGTTCCAGCCTCAATATATAGGAGATATAAACCCAGCGGGTATTTACTACCCGTCTATAGAAGAGTTATCTAATGGTTCGTGGCCACACAATACACGTTGGGATGACATTGTTTTTAGAGATGCTCCTATCTCCAATAATACTACTGTCAGTGTGTCGAGTTCTAACGAAAAGACCAACTTCAGTTTTAGCGGAAATTACTTTACCGATAAGGGAATGTACATCGACGACGATTATTCCAAATTGGGTTACAATCTCAACGTTGACCATAAGCTGTTGGATAACCTCAAATTGACATTCTCTAATATATTTTCAAAAGGAAAACGGAATGATAATGGGGGACTGGCTTATTGGAGAAACCCTATTTGGCCTGTATATGATGAGAATGGTGGGTACTATCTTACTGACAATAACGATTATGGCCATCCTATTGCCATATCAGAAAACAGGTTGAATGTTTCAAAAAGCTTGGACGTATTATCTTTCCTCGAATTGGAGTGGAAGATCAAGCCTTCTCTTACCTTGACTTCTAGGATGAATTACAAGTATGGATCTTCCATACAAGATATATATCAACCAAATAGATATACAGAAGCTGGGGATTACAATAATGGAGCAGCTTACATCAATAATCAAGAATGGCAAGATTTCGTTTCCGAAACCTTTGCCAACTATAATAAGCTGTTTGGAAAACATGAAATTGGAGCAACTATAGGCTATAGCTATGAAAACAGTTTGTATAGGAGTTCAAGTTTAGGCGCTTTTGATTTCGTAAATGAGATACTGAAAAACCAAAACATAGGCGCAGGAAATCCAGAAAAAAATACGGTAGGAAATGTTCATTCTGAAACCGAATTGGTGTCCGGTATTTTCCGTGTTAACTATGGGTTTGATGATAAGTACCTGTTTACCTTTACTTCTAGGGTTGATGGCTCGTCTAAATTCGGTGCCAATAACAAATGGGCATATTTCCCTTCAGGTGCCATAAGCTGGAAAGCACACGAAGAAGAATTTGTGAATCAATTAGGAGTATTTGATGAATTGAAGTTGCGTGCAAGTTATGGTATCTCTGGTAACCAAGGTATTGATCCATATTGGACATTGAGCCGCTATGGACTAAGCAATTACTATAATAAGGGTAATTGGTTTACCGCCATTGGACCTGGCTATGAGGTGGGAAGAGCTGGGCAAGACGGTATTGAGGTAGTTTGGGGGGGTATATCCAATCCTGACTTGAGATGGGAAACCACAGCACAAGCCAACGTTGGTGTGGATATGGGCTTTTTCGATAATCGACTCAATGTGATCTTTGATTATTACGAAAAGAAAACACATGATCTTTTACGTGAGAGATACTTGGCACCGTCTTCTGGTTACGACAAAATGTGGGTAAACGACGGTAGCATCAGCAACAAGGGGGTAGAATTGACCTTGGATGGGAACATTATCAATACCCAGGATTTGAATTTCAACGCCACGTTGATTTACTCTCAAAACAAGAACGAAGTAACCAATCTTGGAGCATCAAAGCAGTATGGCCTTACAGAAGACCCCAACACAGGAATGTTGTATGAAGTTGCGAGTAATGACATCGAAATGTTCCGTAAGTGGACCAACATCCTTGCGGTAGGTCAGCCGATGTATGCTTTCTATGGTTATAAGACAGATGGTATCATCCAGTCTTTAGAAGAAGGAGTAAATGCAGGTTTAGATGGAGATTTGGCAAGGCCAGGAGAGTTTAAGTATGTGGATATCAATGACGATGGTATAATTGATGAAAAAGACCAAACGATTATAGGTGATCCACACCCTGATTTCATGTTGAGCTTAGGGCTAAACCTTAATTACAAAAAATTTGATTTTGGAATATTCTTTAACGGGGTCTTTGGTGCCGATGTGCTGAATACTCAAGCGTTTAATCAGCCAAGTAATACGCCTTTTAGGTGGACAGTTGATAATCCTACAAATGACTATCCAAGCTTGCGAGATGGTCGCCAGACTAAATTCTCAGATTGGTGGATTGAGGACGGTTCTTTTGTGCGCATTCAAAATATAAACCTTGGTTATACTTTTGATCTGCCTAAGAATATCAAAGCGCGTGTTTTTGCCAATGGTTCAAATCTTTTCACTTTCTCAAAATTTGATGGATATGACCCAGAAGTAGGTGGAGATGGAATATACTGGGGTGGATATCCTCGCTTGAGAAAAGTGACATTGGGCGTTAACGTAACATTTTAAAGTAGAGTAACATGAAAAGCATATATAAATTATTGATCGTATTAGGGTTTGTTGTCCTAGGTTCATGCGAACTCAATGAAGAACCTTATGGATTCTACTCCAAAGACAATTTCTATAAAACCCCAGGAGATGCAGAGGCAGCTATAAGTTATGCTTATGATGCCTTGACATTCCTAGAGTATTCTAGGGCTATCTTTTATGTGGGAGATTTTCCTGCAGACGAGGCCTTTCCAAAGTCAGACGAGGGAATTGATGGCGTAGGGCTAGTAAATTGGGATGTAGCCAATTTTAGAACCAATGGTATGTTGAAGAACTTTTTCAAGTATGCCTATATTGCCATCAACAGAGCAAATTCAGTTATTGATAACATCCCTAATGCGGAGTTTTCTGACGAACAAAAGAATAAGTACCTTGGAGAAGCTTATTTCTTGCGAGCATGGAACTATTTTAACTTGGCCCGCAACTTTGGGCGAGTGCCGTTGCATACAAGCACTGTAGAAACATTAGAGCAAACATCCGCCCCAATGGCGGGTAGTCTAGATGAAGTGTATGACCTCATTTTGGCTGACTGTAGAAAAGCTGTTGAGCTGTTGGAAATAGAACGTGGATTAGGTCGCGCTGACAAAGTAGCAGCTCTGTCTTTGGCAGCTAAGGTATATTTGACTATAGCATCTTCTAAAGAAAACAATGTGCCTTTATATAGTTCCATGAACAAAGATGTGGCTGCCATGTATGACAGCGCTGCCTTCTATGCTGGAGAAGTGGTTTTTAATCAAACTGAATATGGTTTTGATGATAATCTGCTTTCTATCTATGACGTAGAAAAACACTTTGGCAATGAACACATTTTCTTGATGTCGATGGATAGAAGCGGTGCTATTGAAGGTGAATATTCTAAGATCTCAAAATTGTTTATCCCTTACATTGCGGGTGGTGATATCTACCTTGACAATGGCGACGGGACTTATACCAAATCGCACGATGGCTGGAGCGTATTCCAAACAAGGGCAGATTTTTATAATAGCTTTGATGCTACAGATCTTAGGAAAACTTTGCTCTTTGTAGACAAGGTATATAACGAAAGCGGCGACCTGATCGCAGAGTATCCTGCTAACATGGACTATCCTTTCTCAAGGAAATACATCGATCCGCTTTTTCAAGCTGATAAGACCAGCACAAAACCTTTCCTTATTCGGTTTTCCGATATTGCCCTGGTTTATGCTGAGGCTGTTGGGCCAACAACAGAAGGGTATGCTGCCGTAAACTACATTAGAAATAGAGCAGGGTTGGGCGATCTTCCTGCAGGTTTGTCTGTAGAGCAGTTCAGAGTAGCTATTTTAGAAGAACGCAAGTATGAATTGGCGTTTGAAGGGAATAGGCTTTATGATTTGAGAAGGTTTAATAAAATCAGAGAAGAGGTGCCGGCTGCTGCAGGGCTATCCGCCGAAGAGGTGGCATTCTATCCAATCCCACAATCTGAGATTGATTTGAACCAAGGTTTATAATAGCTAAAAAGACAATAATCATGAATATATTAAAATACTTTCCATTTGTTGCCGCAATATTACTCTTGGCCTCTTGTCAGAAAGATCCATGGGAAGATATCGAGTCAGGCGACTGGAACCATGAAAGGAATGTGCTTTCAATCAACTTGCAAAACCAAATAGGGCCTGCAAATATTGTCCGTGATGAATCTAAACAGCAGATTACGGTTTATGTAGATCCCGATGGATTGGATTACTCTTCCGTTAAAGTTAACTCCATATTGCTTTCATATAAAGCTAGTGTAGATGTAGAAGAAGGAAGTACTATGAATTTCGACAACCCAGAATACAAGTCGCAAATTACAGTCACATCTCAAACTGGTAAAAGCCTAACATGGGATGTTATATTGGAGCCATACGAGTGGTTTTATGTAAATGAGTGGAGCATTAAAGAGCAACGTATTTTTGTAAGTCAAGAATATGGAAGTGCCTGGGATGAGGACATTACAGGTGTTGTAGCAGATGCTGCAAAAGAGATGGATAATACCATTCAGATAATTAAAAATGGAATCCTTGATGGAAAACCATATGGAGTTATAATCAATAATCCAGGAGAGGATGGCGAATATGGTTCATTTAAACTCTCAGAAGATGTAGATCTCAATACTAAGTTGAGGCATTTGCTTCCTATAGGAGAGTCTGATTGGGAAATTAATCTAGATACCAATGTGATGACCATTACTCAAAATGGTGTTACTTCTACTGCCAAAGTAACCAAAGAAGGAAATGGTATTAGGCTAGACTATGCTTTGCCAACATATCCTCCGAGATGGGACTATGGCGCTTATGACAACTATTATGCGTGGTCATATAAGTATTACATTGATTTAGAATAACATTTATTCTGGGGAGGGCACATAACCTCCCCAACTTTCCACATTTAGGTGAAATCTTGATCTTTTGATTCAATACAGTCTTGAAGTGCATCACCTAGAACTAACTAACACTTCACATGAAAAAAACTTATTTATTCATATTACTAATTTCTTTCTGGGGATTTTCATGCTCGTCAGACGATGCGGCGAACGCCGATCCTGATGATGATAAAAATGATCCAGAAGAAATAGTATTGCAACTGGTAGATAAAAATGCCACGGAAGAAACCAAGGCACTTTATTCCCAGTTGTGGAAAATCCAATCGGTGGGCACAATGTTTGGCCACCATGAAAGTTTGGCCTATGGCCGTAGCTGGAAGGATGAACCGGGAAAGTCGGATGTGAAGGAAATCGTAGACGATTATCCAGCCGTATACTCTTCGGACTTTTCAAAGGTTGAGCAAGGGTACGATACCAACATCAATGGCGTGAGTTTTGAGACCGTTCGAAGGACAATGCAGGAAGCACGCAGAAGGGGAGAAGTGATTACGATGTGTTGGCATGTAGACAATCCGTTAACAGGAGGTGACTCTTGGGACAACTCTAGCAACCAAGTAGCCAAGGAAATTTTGACGGAAGGAAGTGAAGTCAATATCAAGTTCAAATCTTGGTTGGACAATCTCGCTGACTTTAATGCTACCTTGATAGACGACAATGGCAATCTAATTCCTATCATTTTCCGTCCATTTCATGAACACACACAGACTTGGTCATGGTGGGGTAGAAGTGCCACTTCACAGCAAGAGTTTATTGCACTTTGGAAGTTTACAGTAGATTATCTCAGAGACACAAAAGGGGTGCATAATTTTATTTATGCGATTTCTCCACAAATGGACAGCCCCCTTTCGAAAGAAGATTTGTTGTTCCGCTATCCTGGTGATGACTATGTAGATTTCTTGGGTATGGATTGCTATCATGGTACCAACACGGCTGCATTTATGCAGAATCTACGTAATCTATCGTTGCTTTCTCAGGAAAAGAAAAAGCCTAGTGGTGTGACAGAAACGGGTATAGAAGGAATCAGAAAAGGCGATGGCAGCGAATATAGTGACTACTGGACAAAAGAAATGTTGACGCCATTGGTGGGCAGAAAGGTAAGCTTGGTGGTGATGTGGAGAAATCAGTACGATCCTACTGGCAGTGGCCATCACTTTTATGGCCCATGGGCAGATCATAGCTCTGCTGCAGATTTTGTAAAGTTCTATGAAAGTCCTATTACATTGTTCAGCAGTGACCTTCCTGATATGTACACTATGGCAGATGGAGTGAAAGTTGATTAAGTTGATAATTGTTTAAGGTAGCTTGGCCGAATACCGCCCAACGAATCCGCGGTACTTGGCCTGAGCCTACCTTTTTTTTCCCTGCATATGGCTACTTACAGGACTGGCCATTGGCGGTTCCTCGTGCGTATTTGATGAGCAACCGCACCTTTATAAATAAACTAGAGCAACATGAAATTGAGTTTGATTGATGGCGCAATCATAGCTATCTATTTAGTTGGGATTGCCCTTATAGGATTGTGGCAGAAAAATAAGGCAAAGGAGAGCAAAGAGTCTTATATGTTGGGGGGTAATTCTTTGCCATGGTATGCCTTGGGGCTTTCCAATGCGTCTGGTATGTTTGATATATCAGGTACCATGTGGATGGTAATGCTTGCATTTGTTTATGGATTAAAGAGTGTTTGGATTCCATGGCTATGGCCTTCATTCAACCAGATATTTCTTATGGTATTTTTGGCTGCTTGGTTGAGGAGATCTAATGTAATGACTGGTGCTGAATGGATGTCTACACGGTTTGGTACCGGAAAAGGAACAGGAAAATCACATACTATAGTGGTGGTTTTTGCACTCATTAGCTGTTTGGGATTTCTAGCCTATGGCTTTATCGGTTTAGGCAAATTCATAGAAGTATTCATCCCTTGGTCGGCAGTGCAGCCTTATATGCCATTTACACTTAGTGCCGAGTATGTGCCTCACTTTTATGGCCTCTTGTTTACACTATTTGCGGTCTTTTACTCGGTTATAGGAGGAATGGCAAGTATAGTGTGGGCCGACGTGCTTCAGTACACGATCATGACTGTGGGGGCTATTATCATTGGCATTATTGCGATGGTAAATCTCAATGGAAGTACATTGAATGTTCCTGATGAGTGGCACACACCATTCTTTGGCATGCACCTTAATATGGATTGGTCAGGTATAATTGAAGGTGTGAATGAGAAGATAGAATCTGATGGGTTTTCCCTATTCGGGATTTTCTTTTCTATGATGCTCTTCAAGGGCATATTAGCAAGCTTAGCTGGTCCCACACCGAATTACGATATGCAGAAAATCTTATCTACACGCTCTCCGCAAGATGCAGCGAAAATGAGTGGTTTTGTATCGATTGTGCTCATACCTACCCGCTATATGATGATCATTGGCTTTGCGGTATTGGCTTTACTGAATTTTGAGGCATTAGGATTGCATGTGGGCGATAGCATTGATTTTGAGCAGATATTGCCCGCCTCTCTTGTGGCATTTGCTCCAGTAGGGCTTTTAGGCCTTATTTTAGCTGGCTTACTGGCCTCATTTATAGGAACTTTTGCAGGAACGCTCAATGCAGCGCAAGCCTACCTAGTCGTTGATATCTATTTGAAATATGTGAACCCCAAGGCCAACAATAAGAAGATCGCTTATGTGAATTATACTACAGGGATTGTAGTAGTCTTAGTCAGCGTTGTACTTGGTTTCTTTGCTAAAGATGTAAATACTTTATTGCAATGGATCGTATCTGGGCTGTATGGCGGATACATTGCCTCTAACGTATTGAAATGGTACTGGTGGAGGTTCAATAGCAACGGCTTCTTCTGGGGCATGTTGTCCGGAATAGTGCCCGCACTTATTTTCCCTTATATCTTTGATGGCCTTGCATTATACTACTTTCCTCTAATCTTGGTGATTTCCTTGGCGGGAAGCTTGATTGGAACTTATACTTCACCTCCTACAGATGAGAAGGTTTTGAAGCAATTCTATAAAAACGTACGTCCTTGGGGATTCTGGAAGCCAGTTGGTGATTTGGTAAGACAGGAAGATCCTACTATTGAGAAAAATAAGAATTTCTGGAGAGACAGTGCGAATATAGTACTGGGGGTGATTGGACAAATGGGTCTCACATTGCTTCCGATATACCTTGTGCTTTTTATGTTCAACGAGCTAATCGTAACCATCATAGTATTGTTGATCATCGGATTTATTATGAAACGAACTTGGTGGGATAGGCTTTCTATTGATAACGGGGAAGCTCAGGGGCATAGCAGACGATAGATTTTAGACATCAGATTTTTAGAAAAATAGGTAAAGGGCCATTTACAATAGGCAAGGAAAGATGCTTCCCGGCTGTCATCCCTTAGGGATCCCGCTGGATAATGGCAGAAAAGATAGGGTAGAGAATGCATACTTTACGAAGTCCAAGTGCTTCGCATGAAATAAAAGGTTTTGGTTATAAATAATATCAATAAAACATGAAAGAACAATTTGAGGAAAGGCTAAAAGTAATAAATGATGCATACGAAGCTATAATAGCTCGGAGAAATTCTCCTAAAGAGGAAGTGGGCAATGGCATATTTCAGCGCTATAAGTATCCTGTTTTAACAGCTGCTCATGCGCCTGTGTTCTGGAGGTATGACTTGAACAAGAGCACCAATCCATTTTTGATGGAAAGGTTTGGTATCAATGCAGTTTTCAATGCGGGAGCAATAAAATTTAACGGCGAATATATAGTGGTAGCCAGAGTAGAGGGTGCCGACAGAAAGTCCTTCTTTGCATTGGCCAAAAGCCCTAATGGGATCGACCAGTTCAAGTTTGATGACTATCCTTTGCTGATCGATGAAACCAATGACCCAGATGTAAATGTGTATGACATGCGTCTGACGAGCCATGAAGATGGATGGATATACGGTTTGTTCTGTACAGAAAGAAAAGATCCAGCAGCTGGGTTAGGCAATGAGTCTGACGCTATCGCACAATGCGGTATCGTAAGGACAAAGGACATGAAAAGCTGGGAGAGACTGCCTGACCTTAAAACTCCTTCACCCCAACAGCGTAACGTGGTGCTACACCCGGAGTTTGTCGATGGCAAATATGCCTTTTATACAAGGCCGCAGGATGGCTTTATCGATGCAGGCTCTGGCGGTGGAATAGGATTAGGTTTTGCTAAAGACATCACCAATGCCGTAATTGACAAGGAGGTAATTGTGCATCAGAAGAAATACCATACCGTATATGAAGTCAAGAATGGACAAGGTCCTGCTCCCATTAAAACCGACAAGGGCTGGTTGCATTTAGCGCACGGGGTTCGAAATACGGCTGCTGGGTTGCGTTATGTACTATATGTTTTCATGACCAGTCTTGAAGACATTACCAAGGTGATATACGAACCCGCAGGATATTTTATGGCACCTGAAGGAGAAGAGCGGATCGGGGATGTTTCCAATGTGGTTTTTAGCAATGGTTGGATAAAAGACGAAGATGGAAAGGTGTTTATCTATTACGGTTCTTCAGATACGAGGCTCCATGTAGCCACCACTTCAGTAGACCAATTGTTGGATTATGCTATGAATACTGCTCAAGACGGCTTAAGATCTAGAAAGTCTGTTGAGACCTTGCACAGTATAATCAGTAAAAATTTAGCGCTGTAAATACAGATTAGATTGAGAGTGAAGTGATCCTGGCCATAACGGTGGAAGACTCTTCCACCGCTATGCTTTTACCTTATCAGAACTTAATTCCAACATCCTTCAAAGTCCGCTCAAATTCCTCTAGTGTCATCATGCCTGATTTTCTCCACACTTCTTTCCCGTTCTTATAGAGAATATAAGTCGGCATTACACTTACGTTGTGAGTTTTCATGAGCGTGGTTTGACTACTGCCATCCAATTTGATGATAGGCACTTTTGGAGATACTTTGGCCGTAAGGGCTTCCATCACGGGTTCCATTCTCCTGCAAGGGGGACACCACGAAGCCCCAAAATCTACCAACACTACGGGGGCTGATTGTAACATGGCAGCATATGAAGCATCCGAAATTTCTTCTGTCTTTTTAAGGCTTATTTCTGGTTTATCGGCATGCCGCCATGCAGTGATTCCTCCTTTCAACTCCACGACTTTGGCAAAGCCTTCTGCTTCAAGGGCTTTTTTGGCCGCAGCACTCCTGCCTCCACTTAAGCAATAGATATAAACAGGCTTACTTTTGTCCATCGCCGATATGCGCCGCATAAACTCCTCTTTGTCCTTCCAATTTGCCAGCATGGCATTCTCCAAGTGACCTTGTTGATATTCTTCAGGAGTGCGCACATCCAATAACTGAACACTTTCGCCAAGACTTTTCTCAAATGTAGTCACATCTACAGTTTGGGCTAGCGCTAAGCTCGCAGTAATTCCAAACAGCACTGCAAAAGCTAAAAAAGTATTTAAATGTGTTTTCATTTTAAATAAAATAAGCAGGACTTGTAAAGATATAATTGTATGACTCTAACGTTAAGGAAATATTTTTAATTCCCAGCATCCATGCATTAAATAATTGCTTCCTCAATGTTTAATGGCAAACAGTCATTTCTGCTTCGGGAGTTATAAGTTCCGGACTGATGTATGGAATGCCTAAAGAGAGCCCTCTAAGGATAAAAAGCAAAGCAATGATGGCAACAATATAAGGAACTAGCTTTTCGATCTTGTTTTTTAGTTTTGAAGAAATCATCCTGCCAGTCAAACTCAATATGAGCATCAAGGGTATAGTTCCAAGCCCAAATAGAATCATATAGGATGCTGCACCGCTCACCGATCCTGTACCAATTGCTCCTGCCAATGCCAAATAAACTAATCCACAAGGCAATATGCCATTCAATAGCCCGATTAGGAAGAGGGAAAACCCTCCTTTTCTATGAATAAGTTTAGAAAATAGCTTTTTTATCCGTCCAATGATAAGAGGAAGTCGGAGGGATAGTGAAAGTTTTCCAGATAAATTTCCTGGAGCAAATTGCAATAATAAGATGAGTATCCCTGATAGTATTGATAATCCTTGCTGCCAGCCGGCCAGGTTTAGGCTAAGGCCGAATAATCCTACTGCGGCACCAAGCAGGGCATAAGTTACCACCCGTCCCATGTTGTATAAAATCCTTCCAGTGGTATAGGATGTGCTGCTGCCTTCAGACTTTGGCAAGGCAAGAGCAATCGGGCCACACATACCTATACAATGAAATCCGCCCAGAAGTCCCATGACCAATGCTGTCCACAAAAGGCTCATAGGACTACAATTTTTTCTTCTAAATAGAATTTTCTAGAGGTGTCTACCCATTCCATTTTGACTCTCCACAACCCTTTCTGAAGGTGGCCTACGGGAATGGTTTGGCTGCCATTGGCCGCATTTACATTTACAACAAAGTCCTTGGAAGCGTCGGAAGGTCTAAAAAAAAGAATCGAGCCGTTCTGGATTCCACTGTTTTGTGAATATTCTACCTTTACCGTTTGATTATCTGGATGGTAGCGAATAACCGGAGGGTGTTCAAGCGATGCAGTGTTGGTCTGTATATCGATCTGATCTTGGTAGGCTATTTCCTTTTCGTAGTATTGCTTTTCTACTAAGTGGATGTCTTTTTGCCGAAAGCAGATGGTTACCATGCCAGCAATAAAAACAACAAACCCTATAAATACAATCGCAATTTTATATCCCCAGTTCATAATATGTGTTTTAAGTTTTCATTACTCGGGGCCCTAGTTGTTTACCGGTCCCATAAACCGTGTTTCGATTTTGTCCAAAACTTCGCCATCTGCATATACTTCTATATTCAGACGAGTGCTGTTGGTTTTAATATCCTTTCTGTCCAATATAATAAAGAATGTGCTTTCTTTTCTAGCTTGTCCTGAGAGCGTTAGGCCTTCTGCTCCGACTATTTTTATTTCTCCCTTTTTATCCGTCAATCTGATTTCAATCTGAGCATCCTCGAAGGTCTTATTAATGAGCTGTACATTGTACAAGTTGCTGATCCTTCCGTCTTCTTGTTCTTGGTACATTGTTCCAGGGACACGCGTAATAGTAGCTTCTATAGGCTCTCGGCTGTATAATAAATAAACCAATGCACCAACAAGGGCTAGCAATACGGCTGCATAAGCAATGATTCGAGGCGACAAAGTCAGCTTTTTCTTTTCTGCGATACCGTTGTATGAATCGAACCTAATCAGCCCTTTGGGTCGGTTTACTTTTTCCATCACTTCATCACAAGCATCTATACAAGCAGTACAGTTTACACATTCCATCTGCGTGCCATTTCGAATATCTATTCCGGTGGGGCATACATGCACACATAAATGACAATCGATGCAATCACCCAATGCAGAGGTGTCTTCATTTTTCCTTATTTTCCCTCTTGGTTCGCCTCTCAGCCAGTCGTAGGCTACCACAATTGAATTCTTGTCCAACATTACGCCCTGCAATCTGCCGTAGGGGCATATGACTGTACAGGCTTGCTCTCTAAGAAAGGCAAAAACTCCATAAAAAATGCCTGTGAACATTAGTAAACCTAAAAAACCTGCCCCGTTCTCAGTAGGAGGTCTTGAAACTATCTCCACCACTTGATTAATGCCAATCAAGTAGGCCATTACAGTATGGGAAATCAATAAGGCTATGGCCATGAAAATAAGGTGTTTTGATCCTTTTTTAATGATCTTTTCCTTGTTCCAAGGAGCTTGAGCCAGCTTGCGTTGTTGGCCTGCGTCACCTTCTATCCAATATTCTATCTTCCGGAATACCATTTCCATGAATATCGTCTGAGGGCAGGCCCAACCGCACCATACACGACCAAAAACAACAGTGAATAGGATGATGAAAACAACAAAAATAAGGAGGACAAAGATGAGCAAGTGGGTATCTTGAGGCCAGAATATGGCACCAAATATGATGAATTTCCTTTCAAAGAAATTGAGCAGTATCAAAGGCTGGCTATTGACTTGAATGAAGGGCGTCAAAAACAAGACACCCAATAATATCCAAGCCACCAGAATCCTTAATCTGTGAAGCCTACCTTTTGGTTTTTTGGGATATATCCAGACCCTTTTCCCTTTTTCATCCATTGTGGCGATCGAATCTCGAAAGCCTTCCTTATCTGTTGTGAAATCAGTCATTTTATTAAAGCGCACTTAGTGCTTCTTCACTTGCATCACCAGCGTCATACTTTTCACCTTGAGGTGCTTTTGGGTTAGCCGGAGTAGTACCTTGCAAACTCAGTACATAGCTGGAAATGTTTTGTATTTCCTCCGGAGTAAACTTGTCCTGCCATGGGATCATGCCTTTTTCTTGTACACCGTACTTTATGACACGGAACACATCCTGAATGCTTCCTCCGTGTATCCAATATTCGTCGGTAAGATTGGGTCCGACTGTACCTCCTCCATCAGCAGCATGACAGGCAGCACAATTTTGGACATATAATGCCTTTGCTTTTTCTAAGGCTGCCTCATCTGTCACTAGAACAACAGTATGCTCATCTATAGAATTGCTCGCCAGCAAGCTTCTTTCATTTGCTAGTTTTTCAGCTTCTGCCAGTTCTTCTTCATACTCTTGTATCTGAAGTTTACCAGTGCCCAGGACCAAGTAGTGCATCACATACACTACCGCAAATACGATAGTGGCATAAAACAAATATTTAAGCCAAGGAGGCATGTGATTGTTTAGCTCGGTGATGCCATCGTAGGAGTGATCCAGCATAATTTGCTTTTCCTCTTCCACAGGTACTAACTTTCCTGAGCCGAATTTTTGGTTCAACTTTGTCCACAGACTCTCCTTCTCCTTCTCAGCAGAGGTTCCTGTCTTTTCTTCACTTTCCGCAATCTGGTAGAGAGCAAAAAGAACATATATACAAACAAATAATACCAGGATCGTAATGACCATTAGCACGCCTAGTACAATCAACAAGAAATCGTTGTCCCATGCTGCGCTCTCGGTAGATTGGGCCGCCACTATCGTGGGTGATAAAAAGAGAGCGAGGAGTGAGAATGCTGCCATGAAAAAAGGCCTCTTAAACATCTCTAACAAGTGATTGAAAAGGGATTTAATAAACTTCATTGCTCTCATGGTTAGGTTGTTTGTGATCTAAAGGCAATTCTTCCATGTCTTTGATGTATTGCTTGTCTACTCTGATTACCCAAATGAAGAGCAGCACAAAGAATATAAAGAATATAAGAAGCGATATAATGGGATAGATGTCTATCCCATCGATAATTTCAAAATAGTGCTTAAACATAGCGTCTCTTTTTACTGTTTTTCTAGGTCTACTTTACTTTAATATCCGTACCCAGTCTTTGCAAGTAAGCAATTAGGGCAACCATTTCGCTGTCTTCCATAACTTCAATGCCAGATTCACGAAGACCCATGGTTATTTTTTTAGCCTGTTCCAACATGTCTGTATTAGCCACTTGGTCATACCCTTCGGGATAGGGAACGCCAAGTCGTTGCAAGGTCCGTATTTTGGCTCCAGTAGAGGCAGTATCAACCTTGTTGGTGGCTAGCCACGGATAGGGTGGCATTGTAGAACCTGGAGACATAGACTGTGGATCTACCATATGGTGGTAATGCCATGAGTCCGGATATTTTCCTCCTATACGGTGCAAATCAGGCCCTGTACGCTTAGAACCCCACAAGAATGGCCGATCATATACAAACTCGCCGGCTTTTGAGTATTCCCCATACCTCTCTGTCTCTGAACGGAAAGGCCTGATCATCTGAGAGTGACAACCCACACAGCCTTGACTGATGTAGATATCCCGGCCATGAAGCTCTAGCGGTGTATAAGGCTGCACCGCTTCAATAGTCGGGACATTTGACTTTATGAGGAAAGAAGGGATAAGTTCGAAGATGCCCCCAATTAATATAGCTACTGTAGCCAAAAGCGTGAACAACAACGGCTTTCTTTCCCATACTCTGTGCCAATGCTCGTTTTTAACCGCATAGGCTTTTTCCAGCGGAAGAGCTTCGTCGGCTTCATCGGCAATAAAAGAGCCTTTGCGTGCCGTCTTGATCAGGTTGTACACCATAATGAAGGCACCTGCAAGGTATAAAGCACCTCCCAATGCCCGTAGCATGTACATAGGCTTTATCTGCAATACTGTTTCAAGGAAGTTGGGGTATTGCAAGAAGCCACTTTCGTTAAATTCTTTCCACATTAGGCTTTGTGTCAGTGCCGCTACATAAAGTGGCAAAGCATAAAATAAGATGCCTAAAGTGCCCAACCAGAAGTGTGCATTGGCCAGTTTGGTTGAGTAAATTTTTGTATTCCACATACGAGGGATGAGCCAATAAAGGACACCAAATGTAAGGAACCCATTCCAGCCGAGCCCTCCAATGTGTACGTGTGCTACAATCCAGTCGGTGTAGTGAGCAATGGCGTTCACATTTTTAAGGGAAAGCATTGGGCCTTCAAACACGGCCATACCATAGGCTGTGATAGCCACTACCATAAACTTAAGCACAGGGTCTTCTCTCACCCTGTCCCATGCTCCTCTAAGGGTTAACAGTCCATTCATCATCCCGCCCCAAGAAGGCGCGAGTAGCATCACGGAGAAAGCAACTCCTAATGTCTGAGCCCAATCCGGCAAAGAGGTGTACAACAAATGGTGCGGGCCTGCCCATATATAAATGAATATAAGCGCCCAAAAGTGGACGATAGATAGCTTGTAAGAATAGATAGGACGGTTGGCTGCTTTGGGCAGAAAGTAGTACATCAATCCCAAATATGGTGTGGTCAAGAAGAAGGCCACCGCATTATGTCCGTACCACCATTGCACGAGTGCATCTTGAACTCCCGCAAACATGGAGTAGCTCTTCATGAAAGATACAGGTAGGGCAAATGAATTGACGACATGGAGAACGGCCACCGTCACGAAAGATCCGATGTAGAACCAAATAGCCACATACATATGTCTTTCCCTGCGCTTGATAATAGTGCCTATCATGTTGATGCCAAATACCAACCAAACAATGGTTATAGCAACGTCTATAGGCCACTCAAGCTCCGCATACTCTTTAGAAGTAGTATAGCCCAAAGGCAGCGTTATGACTGCTGCCAGGATAATGAGCTGCCATCCCCAAAAGTTGATATAGCTCATCAAGTCACTATACATCCGAGTTTTCAGAAGTCTTTGTAGTGAATAATATACTCCCATAAAGATGGCATTGCCCACGAAAGCAAAGATGACTGCATTGGTATGGAGAGGTCTTATCCTTCCGAATGTAGTGTACTGGTTGCCTAAGTTGGCTTCAGGCATAAACAACTGAATGGCGGCTGTTAGCCCCACGATCATGCCTATAATGCCCCATACCCCCGTGGCAATGGCAAAATATTTTACGATCCTATTGTCATAATAAAACTTGTCCGGTAACAATCCTCCTGGATGTTTTGAGGTAACTGGTGGGTCAAGCTCCTGTTTAGCGTCGTTTTGTAACATACTGTCTTCTTCTATAGTGCTTTTAAAAACACTGTAAAAGTATGCAGGTATATCTATTTATTAAATGACATGGATTATCGCAAAACATGATTTATATCAGGTTTTTACAATATGAGAAAGAGATCGTAAAGGAGTGTGAAATTTTAATTGGGTAGGTATGCCCCTTAGCCGGTTAAAAATCGCTAAGTTATATATAAAAAAGATTTTATATATAGATAGTGGCCTCACATTCGTACTGTCAGGCCACTATCAAATTGATTTTATAAGATCAGCATGGCGTCACCATAGCTGAAGAACTTGTACTTTTCTTCTTTTGCCACTTCGTAGGCATGCCGAATCAGGTCATAACCACCAAATGCACAAGCCATCATCAATAAAGTAGACTCTGGTAAGTGGAAGTTGGTAATCATGGCATTACATATTTTAAACTCGTAAGGAGGGAAAATGAACTTGTCTGTCCATCCCTGGTTGGGCTTAAGTCTTCCTCCTGCCGATACAGAAGACTCCAAAGAGCGCATAGAGGTTGTACCTACTGCACATACCCTTTTCTTATTGTCAAGTGCCTTGTTCACGAGGTCTGCCGTACTTTGAGGAACCATAAAATTCTCGGAGTCCATCTTGTGTTTGGTCAGGTCCTCTACGTCTACAGGCCTAAAAGTACCAAGCCCAATATGTAAGGTGATGGAAGCAATGTCCACACCTTTTATTTCCAGACGCTTCATGATTTGTTTGGTGAAATGCAGTCCTGCTGACGGAGCCGCTACAGCACCTATATTTTTGGCATATATTGTTTGAAAGCGCTCTCTATCTTCGGCTTCTGCCTTTCGCTTTATTTGCTTTGGAAGCGGCGTTTCTCCTAAAGTATCAATGGCTTTGTAAAATTCATCATCTGGGCCATCGTATAAAAACCGGATGGTCCTGCCTCTAGAAGTAGTGTTGTCTATGACTTCAGCAACTAAGTCGCCATCGCCGAAGTATAATTTGTTGCCTACCCTTATTTTTCTGGCTGGATCAACGAGCACGTCCCAAAGATGCATTTCCCTATTGAGCTCTCTCAATAAAAACACCTCAATTTTTGCTCCTGTCTTCTCTTTATTGCCATACAATCTGGCAGGAAACACTTTTGTGTCATTGTTAACAAGAACATCGCCTTCTTCAAAATAGTCAATCACATCTTTGAAGTGCTTATGTTCAATTTTGCCATCTTCACGGTGAATCACCATCAGTCGTGACTCATCCCTGTTTTCTGCCGGATGTAACGCTATCAAACCAGACGGCAAATCAAACTTGAACTCGGATAATTTCATATATATATTACCTTTCTAAATGGAATTAAGCAGAAATGAAACTTTAAGGCTAAGGAAATTAATCCGCAAATTTAATGATTTGTTTTGATTATTGTTAATTTTAGCGGAAATACTTGAGAGTAACACTTTTGAAATAGGACATCGATTAGTGAAAACATTAAGACAGATAATAGAAAGCTTTCGGTTTGCGACAAACGCATTAAAAGTAAACTTATTGAGAACAACCCTTTCTCTATTAGGTGTTACTATTGGAATATTTGCCATCATAGCCGTATTTACAGTGGTTGATTCTCTTGAAAGAAGCATCAAGGACAGTTTCTCTTTTTTGGGTGCCAACATCCTTTATGTGGAAAAGTGGCCGTATGGTCTGGGGGGAGAATATCCTTGGTGGAAATATATGAAACGCCCGCCTGTAGATGTGAGCGAGTTTGAGTTTCTGAACGAACATGTGACCTACATGAAGAGCAGTACAATATATGCTACCAGAGGAGGCTCTCTAATTAAATATGAGAACAGCAGCATTAACAATGTGACCTTATGCGGGGCAACTTATGGCTATAATGATGTGTTCGATCTAGATATAGTACAAGGTCGATTCTTCACTCAGCAGGAAGCCGATGGAGCTAGGAATGTGGCAGTGATAGGAGCAGACATTGTTGCTGCCTTATTTCCACTTACAGATCCCATTGGCAAAGAAATAAAGATCAGGGGACTAAAGTATGTGGTGATAGGCACCATAAAAAAGGAAGGGGAGAGCATGCTTGGTTTTTCAAGTAACGACAAGGCTTGTTATGTTCCCTACAAGAGTTTCCAGAAACTTTACTATACGGGAGGAATGTTTGGCATTAATCCTAGTATTGCTATAAAGGGGCTGGAGGAAGATGCTGGCCTTGCTGAACTAGAGAGCCAAGTGACAGGTCTCATGCGGGCCAAAAGGGGGCTGAAGCCGCTAGAAGAGGATAGCTTTGCTTTGAACAGGCCAGAGTCGATAACCAATTTTCTCACAGAGATATTTAAAGTGATCTCTTTGGCTGGATGGGTGATAGGAGGGTTTTCTATTTTGGTAGGAGGCTTTGGAATCGCCAATATTATGTTTGTGTCGGTCAAGGAAAGGACAAATTTAATAGGGATTCAAAAATCTATCGGCGCAAAAAATTATTTTATTCTATTGCAGTTTTTGTTTGAGTCCGTATTTCTCAGTGTTATTGGTGGAGGGGTAGGTATATTCCTAGTGTATCTTCTTACCTTTATTCCGCTGGGGACTTTTGTGATCGTACTCACAGCCAAAAATATTTTGATTGGTTTAGGCGTAGCCTCGATTGTAGGTACTGTGGCAGGTATAGTACCTGCTGCAATAGCCTCTAAAATGGATCCGGTAACGGCTATAAGGACATCGTAGCGATGCCGCCCGACTTCATTTGTAACTAAGTGGTCGGTGTGCCATGCGGCTATGGAGGCGCACCATGTTATCCATAGTTGTGTTGCACAACAACTATCTGTCGAAGCTATCCGCCAATGCTCTTGAATGACTCATTTATCAACAGCTTGACTTCTTCAAAATCTGTTAGGTCATATATTGTTATTTCAAGATCTCCTGTTCCGTCATGCCCTATGCTCCGAACATCTCTGCCTTGTGAAGGCATGGGGATAATATTGTCGGGATTTAACTTTAGATAGAGCCGTAGTTTCGATTTGAAAGTTTGGAGGCATACGAAGTTCTGGCTGGTTTTATATGCGATATACTGCTTTTTTGGTGATTCTTCTATGGAGCTATCAAGTGAAATAATATAATCTCTTACAATATTAAAAAGATCTAAAGTTTCACTCTCAAGATTCTTATAATGCTCCTCTACTGTATATAAAGCACTTTTTCTAGTTGAAGCAGCTTTTCTTCCCGCTTTTACCATTATAGGATTTTTTCCACTAACGCTTTCGGGGCTGTTGGTAGATTTTTTGTATGCTTCTTCAATATTTAGAATACCATTCTCGTAAATCTTGTATTGCCATAACTCTATATTGGCTCCCATTACTTGAACGGCATGGAGATCATACTTTTTATACTCTGGTGCTAGACAAATTACTCGAATATCTGACCAATCTATTGTAATATCTTGGCCCAAAGCTTTATTGACGGCGAGTTGAAAGTCTCCTTTGTGTTCTTTTATCCAATGTAAATAATAAAGGCTTTGGTTGATTAAATCGGATGACGCGATCTTCTTATATTCAATGATTACTGGGTTTAAATCCTCAGAAATA
>SMEK01000019.1_pt1 | contig 55803 bp, 53 predicted proteins | sample 2456371 | NCBI WGS metagenome assembly SMEK01 (sample SAMN10132590, study PRJNA489261) | soil metagenome | isolation source: day1 antibiotic-loamy sand soil ammended with composted manure from dairy... | place: USA | collected 2015-04-01
GAGCCGCGTGCCTCGTGTCCTCGCCACCGTGCTCGCCGACGGCGCGCGGCGCGGCGAACTGGTGCGACACCCCGACGACCCCGAACCGGTCGATTCGCTGCGCACCCAACTCGCCACCGTGGCGGCGACGCTCGGCGACGGTGTACCCGCCGCCACCCTGGCGAGAGGGCTCGCCGCATGGACCCAACTGTTCGGCATGATCGGCTTCGAACTGACGGGACAGTTCGCGAGAACCCTCGATCCGGTCGACGCGTTCTTCCACCACACGATCGAACGAGCGGCTGATTTCGTCGGCCTCGTGGCCACCCGCACGAATGGCGACCACCCCGTACCGGCGGGACCATGGAACGGCGAGGACGGCGAAGGCACGGACGATCCGCCGTCGAAGGAGCCGAAGGAGCAGACATGGCCACACGCGATGCGACCACTCACTGGACCGGTGGACTGAACTCCGGCACGGGCACGTTGACACTCGACTCGTCCAACTCGGCACGGTTCACGGTCTCCTTCCCCCGTCGAATCGGCGAGCCCGAAGGAACCACCAGTCCCGAGGAGCTGATCGCCGCGGCCCAGGCGTCCTGCCTGGCGATGAATCTCGCGGGCACTTTGGAGAAGGAGGGACTGACCGCCAACTCCATCGACGCGAACGCCTCGGTGACCGTCGAGCCCAGCAACGGTGGACTGAGCATCAACAACGTCGACGTCACCCTGCGCGCCTCGGTGGACGGCATCGACGAGGAGCGGTTCAGCACGATCGCCCAGAAGGCCAAGGACACGTGCCCGGTGAGTCGTGCGCTCGCCGGCACCACGATCACCCTCCACGCGTCCTTGGCCTGACCTGCGGTTCACCGGCGAAGCACGGCCCGATCACTCGGGCGGGGCGAGGACGACGGCCGAGTTGTGGCCGCCCATGCCCAACGACGACTTCAGGGTGAGTCGGTCGTCGATGTCCACCACGCCGTTACGCAACTTCGGGTGGGCCCGGGCCACCCGGGGCGGTGCGGGGACGTAACCGTACTCGTAACCCAATGCGGTGACCGCCAACTCAACGGCCGCCGCCGCGCCCTGACAGTGCCCCACCAGTGGTTTGACCGAGTACATCCCCGTATCGGCTCCGAACAGTTCGTCGGCGAGGGTCGATTCCGCCGCGTCACACTGTCGGGTGCCGGGTCCGTGCGTGTTGAGGTATCCGATGTCACCCGCCGACACACCCGCGTCGTCGAGCGCCTCCGTGAGGCACCGCCGCACCTGCGACAGTTCGGGATCGATCGACGTCACGTGGTAGGCGTCGTGGGTCATGGCACCACCCAACACCGTGGCGTACCCGGCATGTGTGTTCCGGGACAGCACGAACGCCACGGACGCCTCACCCATCACGAATCCGCGGCTGCCCTCTTGGAACGGTCGACATCCGTCGAGGGGCTCGGCGTCCACCACCGTGACCCCCAGGCGCACGAAATGGCGGACGTTCTCCGGGGTGAGTGACAGGTCGGTGGCCACGAACACCACGTCGTCGACGATCCCCGCGTCCAACCACAGTTTGGCGGTGAGCAGGCCCGCGTTGCCCGAAGCGCACATGGCGGAGACGTTCATGGCAGGCCCGTGGAAGCCGTACTCCTGCATCAAAGTGGACACCGGCGTCGAGGGCATCAACGCCAGGTACTCCCTGGCTTTGAGATCGCCGCGTTCTGCGAGGTAGAAGTCCTTCCACAGGTCGACCTCGCCGAGCACGACGGCATGGAGCAGACCCACGCGACGCCCGCGGCACCAGCCGCGCCGCAGCGCATCCTCAATGGCCTCTCGGGCCGCCGCTCGCATGGCACGGGCGAATCGTCCTCTACCGTCCGCGGAATCGCCTCCGTGCGGCACCCGAGCGACCCAACCGCAGTTCTCTCCCGAGACTGTACTGTTGTCGCTACTGTTGTCGCTTTTGCCACTTTCGACATCGGCGTCGTCGAAGTGGTCAAAACCGTAACCACGGGTGAGTGTCGCCGCCGGTTTCGCCGACCGCAAACCCTCCCACAGCGCTCTCCGACCCCAACCGTAGCCGGTGACCGCTCCGACTCCACAGATTTCGATTCCGCCTCGTGGGCTCACGATACCCCCTCACTTTTGTCCGGTTTCCTGACATAGGCGGCTCCGAACCACCAAACGAACCGGTCCGAAACAACCGCCTACTTGGGTGATGGCCGCAGGAGGGGGCTCAAGATGCACGCGTCGACAACTGCGAGACAATTCCTCCTATTCGCCCAGTGGTGATTTCATGCTGTAATCAACACCTGGAAACGCGCGGCGGATGGACTAAGCATGGAGGCACACATCCACGGGGAGTTGTCCACCTGGGCGTCATGCGACCGGGAGGACATCACCGACCTTGCGCTCGCCGCCAGCACCGCGAGTGCGTGGTCGGTGGATCTCCTCGACTACGACGTTACGTGGAGCCCCCGGCTGGCCGAGATTCTCGGAGTGGACACCCAGAACGCGGACGCCGTCCGGCAACGCCTACTGGATTTGCTCGAGCCGTTGACTGTCGCAGCGAGAAATTATCCGGTGTGGCACAATTTCGATCTTGAGCAATGTCACACGACACCTGGCGGTGAAACCCGATGGACGCGCTTTCTCGCCCGCGCTCAAGGCAATGCCGCAACGGGAAAGGTCGAACGGCTCGTGGGAATCGCCACGGACGTGACTGAACGGTTCAACAACACACGGGAACTGGACGATCTCGCCGATCGCTACCGCCTGCTGGTGGAACTCAGTCCCGAGGGAATCTGTGTACACCAGGACGGAAAACTGGTGTACATCAATCCGGCCGCGGCCCGATTCGTCAAGGCCGCCAGCCCCACGCAGTTATTGGGCCGACCGATCACGGATTTCGTACGCCCCGCCGCGGTGCCGGAACTGCTGCGCCGGATTTCGTCGCTGCGGGAACCCGGTGAGGCCACGGAGCCCACCGAGGTGCGACTGCGCACACTCGACGGTGGTTCGCTGTGCATCGAGTCGGTGTCGGTGCGCATCACGTGGCGGGGCAAACCCGCCTACCAGGTGATCATGCGGGACATCACCGCCCAGAAGGCCGCTCAAGCCGCACTGCGTTACCAGGCGGCGTTGGTCCGCCATGCCAGTGACGCCATCATCGCGACGACGTCGGACGGCATGGTGACGAGCTGGAACCCGGCGGCCGAAACCGTCTACGGCCACAGCGAGGACCAGGCACTGGGCAGGCCGGTGAGCGAACTCGTCGGCGTGACACTCGATCCGGCGACCATCGTGGCCGAGGGTGGGGTCGTCGAGGCGGAACACCGCAAAGCCGACGGTTCCGCGTTGACGGTGCGCGTGTCGGCCTCTCCCATGGACGACGGCTACGTGCTGATGTGCGCGGACGAAACGGCACGTCGGACGGTCGAGCGCCGCTACCGCACGGTGGTGACGGCACTCGACGAGGGTGTCGTGGTGATCGACGAAAACGAACTCGTGGGATCGGCGAATCCGGCGGCGGGTCGCATCCTCGGTCTGCCCGTCGAGGCCATGATCGGCTGCTCGCCGGCCCTGTTCCCGCTGTACGACGAGTCCGGCGCTCGGGTCCCGCCCAGCGAATACCCGTCGGCGCTGACGAGGCGCACCGGCCACGCGTCACACGGCCGTGTGCTGCGGGCCCGACGCCCCGATGGCCAGTGGGTGTGGCTGTCGATGAGCTGCCGACCGTTGGACTCGGACAAGACGCCACCTCACGAGGTCGTGGTCTCGTTCACCGACATCACCGAACGGCGGGCCATCGGCGAACGACTCGAACACGACGCCACCCACGATCCGCTCACCAACCTGGCGAACCGGACGTTGATCCTCCAACGGATGGAGGAGATGCTGCGGCGTTCTGGGGGACGCCCGGTGTGCGTGCTTTTCATCGACCTGGACAAGTTCAAGGTCATCAACGACTCGCTGGGGCACGGCATCGGCGACGAGGTGCTGCGTATCGCGGGCGAACGGCTGAAGAACTGTGTACGACAGGGCGACCTGGTCGGCAGGCTCGGAGGTGACGAGTTCGCCATCGTGGCGTCCGATATGGCACACGACAGCCAGATCCAGGCCCTGATCGGCCGCATTCGACGGGCACTGACGGAACCCGTCGTCGTGGAGGGTCGTCGACTGCGGATCGACGCCAGCATCGGCGTGGTCACGACACACGCGGACGACGAACGCTCGGCCGAGGACCTGTTGCGGGACGCCGACGTGGCCATGTACCAGGCGAAGACCCGGGGCCGGGGCAGGTACGAGTTCTTCGACGTCGAGTTGCGGGAACGCGTACAACGGCAACTGCGTCTGGAGCAGGACCTGCGGGAGTCCGTACGCGGCGGTCAACTGTGGGTGGCCTACCAGCCCGTGGTGGATCTGCGCACCCAGCAGCGGGTGGCCGTCGAGGGGCTGCTGCGCTGGGACCATCCCGTGCACGGTCGGATCTCCCCGGGCGAGTTCATCCCGCTGGCGGAGGAAAGCGACCTGATCAACCTGATCGGCGGGCACATGCTGCGCACCGCGACCCGGGAACTGGCTTCCCGGCGCAGGCACAGCGGTGTGCGCACTCAACTCGCCGTGAACGTGTCGGCGCGACAACTCGACGACGGTTCGGTGGTGTCCGCCGTGAACGAGGCCCTCCGCGCGACGGGCCTACCGCCGGGTGAGCTGTGCCTGGAGATCACCGAGAGCGCTTTGATGCAGGAGCCCGAAGCCGCGGCCGATGTGCTCACCGCGCTACGGGACCTCGGTGTCAGACTGGCGATCGACGACTTCGGTACGGGGTATTCGTCGCTGGCGCAGCTGTGGAAGTTACCGCTGGACACACTGAAGATCGACCGCTCGTTCGTGGCCGGGCTCGACGGGCCCAACCATCCCGACGCCGAGGCGATCATCAAGGGGATCATCACGATGGCTCATTCGATGGGGCTCACGGTGGTCGCCGAGGGGACGGAGAACGAACGCCAGATCGCCATCCTGCGTGAACTCGGCTGTGACCAGGCGCAGGGCTTCCACCTCGGCAAACCGGCCCCCGCGCACGAGGTGTTCGGCTAGCGGCGGAGGATTCCCCTGACTGGGGTGGTCCCACGCGGGATCACCCGGTCGGACATCTTCTCGGCAGTGGCCTTCCGGACCCTGGCCTTCCGGACCCTGGCTTTCCGGACCCTTCACCGCACGGCCCGAGACGGCGGGCCGTCAGTCGTCGACCACCAGCACCTCGAGCGTTCGGGGTCCGTGTACGCCTTCCACCCGGTCGAGCTCGATGTCGCTGGTGGCCGAGGGGCCGCTGACGAAGGTCAGCGGACGTTCGGGGTCCAGCCTCCGCAGGGCCTCCGGAACACTCACCTCGATCTGCTCGGCACGCACCACGCACAGGTGGTAGTCCGGCACCAGGGTGAGCATGCGCCTGCCCTGTGCCACACCCGCGTCGAGCACGATGGTCCCGGTTTCGGCGATGGCGACGGCGCACCCGGTCAACACCCCGTCAACGGCATCTACTTCAGACAATTCCAGGGGCGGGTCGTCCGCAAGCCACCGCACTCCGTCCACCCGCCAACCCGGGGGCAGGTCGACGGGAACCACCATCGTCTCCACTCCTCGCTCGGTCAGGCATGTCCGAATCCGCGTGGAAAGTCCCTCGGTGTCCACCCGGTGGACGGTGGCCTTGTAGTGGGCCACGCGTTCGACGAACAGCCCCACGGGGTCGACCACGGCGCGGGTCTGCTCGTAGTCCCTCGGCACCGGCGACGGTTCGGGCCGTGACACCGCGCGGATCCGCGCCAGGATCTCCTCTTTCGCACTAGCCACGATGGCGCCTCCACCACGCGCGGAACGATTCCCTCGGGACCTCCGGGACGTCCCGACTGTCCGTCCACTTCGAACCAGGCCACGGCAACCGCTTGATCCTGCCGTCGCCTCCGGTGAAAAACCGTGCCAGCGCACCGATCCGCTGAGCCGTCTCATATCGTTGTGGATCGCGGAACATCCACGCGGCACCCGCCATGGCCAACGCCTCGGGGTTCCGTTTCGACCTCGCCCGCACCGCCTGCGCCCGCAGGTGCGTCAGTACCTCGGGGATGTCGATGCGCACGGGACACACCTCGTAGCAGGCACCGCACAGCGACGACGCGTACGGCAACGACGCGGCCTGCTCGTCGCCCATGTCCCCGACGAGCTGAGGCGTGAGGATCGCCCCTATCGGACCCGGATACACCGATCCATAGGCTTGGCCGCCCGTGCGCTCGTAAACGGGACACACGTTGAGGCACGCCGAGCAGCGGATGCACCGCAACGCCTGTCTACCCACCTCGTCGGCCAGCGCGGCGGTGCGCCCGTTGTCCAACAACACGAGGTGGAACTCGTCCGGCCCGTCCCCCGGCGTCACACCGGACCAGACCGACGTGTACGGATTCATGCGTTCGGCCGTCGAGGAACGTGGCAGTAGTTGCAGGAAGACCTCCAGATCCCGCCACGTCGGCACGAGCTTCTCGATCCCCATCACGGTGATCAGCGTCTCGGGCAGGGTCAGGCACATCCGCCCGTTGCCCTCCGACTCGACGACGACGATCGAACCGGTCTCCGCGACGGCGAAGTTGGCACCCGAGATCGCGACCTTGGCGGAGAGGAACTTACGCCGCAGGTGCTTGCGTGCGGCCTCGGCCAGTTCCCGCGGATCGTCCGAGGAGGGCACCTCCGACATCCCGCGCGCGAAGATCTCCCTGATCTCGGCGCGGTTGCGGTGGATGGCGGGCACGAGGATGTGTGACGGCCGGTCGTTCCCGAGTTGCACGATGAGTTCGGCGAGATCGGTCTCGACGGGCCGAACACCGGCCGCCTCCAGGTAGGGGTTCAAACCGATCTCGGCGGTGACCATGGACTTGACCTTGACGACCTCGTCGACCCCTTTGGCACGCACGAGGTCGAGCACGATGCGGTTGGCCTCCTCGGCGTCGCGCGCCCAATGCACCACGCCGCCACGGGCGGTCACGGCCTCCTCCAACCGCACCAGGTAGGTGTCGAGGTGGGCTAGCACGTCGTCCTTGATGGTCTGACCCGCCTTACGCAACCGCTCCCAGTCGGGCAGCTCCGCGACGGCCTCCGCACGTTTGGCCCGGATCGTGGTCGTCGCCTTGCGTAGGTTGGTGCGCAGCTGCGTGTCACCGAGCGCGGTGTGCGCCGCGCGGGGGAACGTCGGACTGCCGAGCCACGTCACGGGGTTGCGACCCACGGCTGCTCCTCCGTACTCGCCAGGATCTCCGCCAGGTGCACGCTTCGCACGCCGGTGCGCAGTCGGGACAGACCACCACCGATGTGCATCAGACACGAGTTGTCGCCCGCGGTGAGCACCTGTGCGCCCGTGTCCTGCACGCAGCGCATCTTGTCGGCCAGCATGGCGGTGGACGTCTCCGCGTTCTTCAACGCGAACGTGCCGCCGAAACCGCAGCACTGTTCCGCCTGCGGTAACTCGACCAGCTGGAGACCCTTCACCTCGCGCAGCAGGCGCAACGGCTTGTCGCCCACGCCGAGCAGGCGAAGCGAGTGGCAGGTGGGGTGGTAGGTCACCCGGTGCGGAAAGTACGCACCGACGTCGGTGACCCCGAGGATGTCCACAATGAACTCGCTGAGTTCGTAGGTGCGTTCGACGGCGGGACTGGTCCCGCACAGACCGGGATGGAACTCGCGGACCATGCCCACGCACGAACCGGAGGGGGCCACCACGTAGTCGTAGCCGTCGAACACCTCCGCGTAGCGGCGGGCCAGCGGTGCGGCCTCGTCGTGGTAACCGGTGTTGTAGTGCATCTGCCCGCAGCACGTCTGGCCCAGCGGGAAATCGACCTCGCAGCCGAGCCGTTCAAGCAGCCGGACCACGGCTTTGGCGGTGTCGGGATACAGCGTGTCGGTGAGGCAGGTCGCGAACAGCGCCACGCGCGGTGTGGTCACGCGTGCTTCACCCGCACATCGTGAGACTGCGTACCCGTCACTTCGACCTCCGATGGGGACGTCGGTCCTCTCCTCATCCGGGACAGCACGCATCGAGGGTAATGTCGTGCTCCCCTTCCCACCAAGCGTGAGAAGTGGAATCGGGTCGGCTCACGCCTCGGCGAACACGGTCCGCCACCGACGCGGGTGAGGTTCGCCGGATCGGACCATGCGTCTCCACGTCGGATTTGGGCGCGGTGACCATGTCACCCGGCACACCCGATGCGGTTGAATACGATCATGACATCGGGGCAGCCGGACCTTATCGCGACATCTCCTCGGCCGGGGCATTACGAGATCGACCCCGCAGGGTCCACGGTCGCGTTCCGGACGACCCACCTGTTCGGACTGCTCCCGGTGCGTGGGACGTTCACCGTCTCCCGCGGGACCGTCGAGGTCGCCGAGTCGATCACCGAGTCCACGGTCCACGCGGAGATCGACATGGCCAGCTTCCGCACCCTCACCCCGCTGCGGGACACGGTCGTGCGCTCACGGCTGTACCTCGACACCGATCGGTATCCGACGAGCACCTTCGCATCGCAACGGTGGGACGGCGAGACCCTCACGGGCACGCTGACGGTACGGGACATCGCCAAACCGGCCACGCTCGTCGTGGGGCGATCCGTCGTGGACGGTGATTCCTTCACCGTCCACGCCACGGCGAGCGTCGACCGCACCGATTTCGGGGTGACCGCGACCCCGGGCATGCTCGGGCGGTTCCTTTCCTTCTTTCTGACCGTACGGTGTGTGCGGAAATGACCCGCTTCCGCGGACGCGATACCAACGATCCCTTCGGTGGCCGCGTCCGTGCCCGCAACACGTGACACCCCGAGGGTCCGCGACGGCCTCCGCACACGTGGTGTCACGTCCGCGGACAGTGCTTCACGAGTGGGTTCGCCGCCTCGCGTTGTCGTACTTGCGGACGGCGAACGCGGCCGCCTCGTCCAGCAGTCCACGGACCACCGGCCAGGTCTGCCGTGGATTGAGCACGCATACCCAGTGCTGCCCGGCATAGACCGGGTGGGGTAACAGGACGTCGAGGGCCGTCATGTCGTACTCGTGTGCCGGGTCGATCAGTTCCTGGAACCGAGCCCGCGGCAATCCGAGGTTCAGCCTGAACACCCCGGGCCTGTCGAGCCGGGAAGCCGTGTCGTAGGTATCGGAGGTGACGATGGTGGCCCAAGGCAGCTGTCGCTGCGGAGGGAGATCACCGTAGGGGTCGTACACGGCGAAGACATCGCCGTTCGCTTCGAGGAGTCGAGTGCCGGGATGAGCGGCGAGCGCATCGCGAATCTGATCGATATCCACTGCGCCGGTAGAGCAATTTATCGATCATCGAGGCGCAAGACAAGTGTCGCAAATCACAAAAATCAATACTTCGTGGCTATTCGGCCGGCTTCATCGTGCCTTCCCGAGCAGCCGAAGCCGATCACCGATTCGGACAACGCTCAAAAACCGGGATCTCGAACGGTCGCCAGGACGAGCGGCCACCGCTCGAAGCAATGCGAACGATCGACGACAACCCCTCTTGCGATTACCTCCGGCGCCACCCGCGACCGCTTCGGGGCACAAAAAAAAATCGCCCCGACCGAGGCCGGAACGATTCTCCTGGAGGTGGCCAGGGCCGGGGTCGAACCGGCGACCTTCCGCTTTTCAGGCGGACGCTCTACCAACTGAGCTACCTGGCCAGGACGCCGGTCCACCACCGGAACGCCGTTGCGACCCTGACGGGACTCGAACCCGCGACCTTCGCCGTGACAGGGCGACGCGCTAACCAACTGCGCCACAGGGCCATGTCGGTATTCAGTTATACCAGTGCTCCCAACGGGATTCGAACCCGCGTTGCCGCCTTGAAAGGGCGGAGTCCTAGGCCGCTAGACGATGGGAGCCCGATCGGTTCGGCGGACCGACCGACCGCGCTCTCAGGTCCCCCTGGGAGCGAGCACCAGTTTACACACCCCGAAACCCCCCTCCGCAGGGGGGTACCCAAGCCTCGAACGATACCGCTGACCTGCGAAGACTCGATCCAGCCGCCGGTCGGCCGCGGAATCGACCGCGATGCCGCCCGCCATGCGGCGACCACACCTCGACAACTCGACAACGCACGTTCGATCGCCGAGTCGCGACCGGAGCGCCGAACGCCCGGCGACCACGTTCGGATCGAGGCCACGTCATCCGCTTCCCCACCTTCGCTTCCGCGATGTGGAAATTTTCCGCCGTTCCGGCGTCAAAAACGATGATTGATTGCCTACAGGCGCGTATAACCACTAACTTGACGGCCGGGTTGCCCAGATGCACGACAGGGGGTGTGCATCTTGGCAACCGCACTCTCGGAGCGGCACCTCACCGCACACGGCGCCACCGGCACGACACCGTGGCGCCATCAACCTCAAAGCCCTACCGCGACATCGCCGGCGCCGACAGCGTCTTCGGGCCCGTTCCGGGACTTGTCCAGGACTGTTCGGGCCAGCGCTGTCCAGGCACCACCTCAGCGCTGACGTCAGCGTTGCACCGGAGGACATCCACTCTCGTCCGGTGTCAACCCGAGCATGTCCAACAGGCGCGCACAGTCCTCCACCCCCGTCGCCCCGTGCGCCACGGCGAGCCGGGCCCTGCGCACCTGATCGTCCGAGATCCGTGGAGTCTCCTGGCCGACCCGCTGCGTGGGCACACCCCCGTAGCGGATGCCGCGTTCCTCTCCCTCGTATCGAAGGAGGAACTGCCGTACCTCAACCGACCCGCTCATGACTCCTCCAAAGCTCGAAGTTGTGGCCGCGAGGCTAGCGACGCGCACGAATCACCCGCAGCCCCCCGGAGAGTGAACTATCGAACACGGAGAGTGCACAAAAGTGCCTGCGCGAGCGGCTGAGACCGGCGAATCCCACGCGGTGGACAGGTCACGGGCTGGAGGTCTTTTTCGTTCCAGCTTCGTTCCAGCACTCGCGATCGTGCTGAATGTCGTGTAACAATCGAGGTGCTGACACACCCCCGGTCAGCGCCTGTGGAGATCCCCTCCGGCCCCCGCGTTCCTCCCCCTGGCGCGGGGGCCTTCTCCTTCTCCGTACGTCGCCACGCTTCCCGCGGGTGTTACACCACCACCCGGGACCACCCGGTCCAACGTGGCCGACCGCCTTCACGCCACACGAATCCCACCTTCGCGGCCTTGGGGCGGGATGTGCGTCGAACCACACGCGGGCGATCTTCGAGATACAACCGTTATCGTATGGCCGTGCCTCTTCCCTCATTCGGACGCAGCCGAAACAACAAGGCCGCGGGCCCAACACGTCGCCGTGACCGATCCGCGCCCGCAGTCGACGATTCGGCCGGCGAAGACCCCGAGCTCTCCAGCTACCTGGCGGCGCTCGCCCCCGAAAGCGACGCTGAAAGCACCGGCTCCGGACGACGGTTCGGGGAGGCCCAGGTGTACCAGCTGCGACTGAGCCACGCGGCCGGACAACAGCTCAAGGAGCTCGCCGCCGCACTCGGAACCTCACCCCAAGCCCTGGCCCAGGAATGGGTGCTGGAACGTCTGGCGAGCGAAACCGGAAACCGCCCCGAGGAACCGGCCCGCCACCTGCCACCGGAGCCCCCAGCGGAACCGCACCCGCCGGCGGACGACCTCTGGCCCACCGACGAACCCGCCACAGAAGAACTCTTCCTGAACCAGCACCAGTGGCCGGAGGAGTCCATGCCCGGCCGACCCCACTGACCGCGCATCCGTCCCCGAACTCGAAAGAAAAAGCGGGTCTCCGGCGACCAACAGCGCCGGAGACCCGCTTTTTGAGCGAGGCTTATTCGTCAGAGCCCGTCAGAGAGCACGAACCCTCTGCGCCTGCGGGCCCTTCTGGCCCTGTCCCACCTCGAACTCGACACGCTGGTTCTCCTCCAGCGTGCGGAAGCCACGGCCTTCGATCTCCGAGTAGTGGACGAACACGTCGCCCTCGCCACCGTCCTGGGCGATGAAGCCGAAGCCCTTCTCGGCGTTGAACCACTTCACAGTGCCTTGCGCCACCGTTGTACTCCTCGTTGCTGTTCCGCATGGACGTTCGCCGGAGCGTCTGTCCTGGCCGTCCCGGGCGGTTCCAACGAGACGAGCACGTAAGCGTGTTCGGCTAACGGCCCGCGTCAGAAGTTCCGCGAGTGTGAAGCCACTAACACGCAAAACGACGGCCACTATGAAGCCTACCGGCATTCGGCGGATTGCAAACCCCCTCATGCCGGTGTTGGTCCGTCCGGGCGGATCATTGACCGAAGAGTTGCGCGAAGAGCCGCTCTCCACGATCACACCCAGGGACCGCGTTTCACGCTTGTCCCTCCACCGCGGGGAACACGGAGGGGCCTCACAAACGTCATCAATACGAGTGACCAATCACGAACGTGTGAGTGTGATCACTTTTTTCCGGGGGCAACGAACACGTATCCCGGCACGTCAGCCTGGTGAAGCGGGGGAAGGGGCACACCTTGACAGATTCGACACCGACAGCCGCCAGAAGACCGATCACGATCCTGGCTGCCGTCCTGGCAATCATCCTCGGCCTTGCCGCATGTACCGGATCCGCAAGCGACGGCAACAGCGCGCAGGGGGCGCAGGAGGCGGACTCGCCTGCCGAGGTCGTCCTCGAGCCGAAGGCCGGCGCCGACGACGTCGCCCCACGTGATCCGGTATCGGTGACGGTCTCCGGGGGCACCATCACCGATGTCGAGCTCACCAACCCCGAGGGCAAGAAGGTCAAGGGTGAGCTGTCGGAGGACAGGACGACGTGGCAGGTCGCCGAGCCGCTCGGCTACGGCAAGACCTACACGTGGTCCGGCAGCGCCGTGGGCGGCGACGGCGAGACGGTGCCGATCGAGGGTTCGTTCACCACGGTCAACCCGGCCTCCACGAACAACGTGAAGTCGAACGTGGGCGACGACAAGACCTACGGCGTCGCCATGCCCGTCTCCCTCACGTTCGACGCACCGGTGAAGGACAAGGCCGCCGTCGAGAAGGCCCTGCGCATCGAGACGACCCCGGAGACCGAGGGCTCGTGGGCGTGGCTGGAGAACGACACCTCGGTGCATTGGCGGCCGAAGGAGTACTGGAAGCCGGGCACCAAGGTGAAAGTCCGCGCCGACCTCTACGGCATCCACATGGGCGGAGGCGTCTACGGCGCCAACGACCTCGAGGTGGACTTCAAGATCGGGCGTGAGCAGATCGTGAAGGCCGACACCCAGAAACACCGCATGGTGGTCTACCGCGACGGCAAGAAGGTGGCCGACTATCCGGCCAGCTTCGGACTCGAATCCGATCCCGGCCGGGTCACCCGCAGCGGCATCCACGTCGTGATGAGCAAGCACCCCACGTACTTCATGAACAACCCCGGCTACGGCTACGAGGACTTCGAGGTGCAGTGGGCGGTGCGGGTCTCCAACAACGGCGAGTTCGTCCACTCCGCGCCGTGGTCGGTGGGTGATCAGGGCAAACGCAACGTCTCCCACGGCTGCATCAACCTGGCACCGGCGAACGCCAAGGAGTACTACGACAGCGCGCTGATCGGCGACCCGATGGAGATCACGGGCAGCACGCAGGAACTCGGGCCCCAGGACGGCATGTACTACGACTGGACCTACTCCTGGGAGGAGTGGAAGTCCCTGTCGGCGCTCAACAGCTGAGTCGTCGGAACACGACGTGATCCGACGTTCCGATGTGGCGGTGGCCGCTTTGTGCGCCACCGCCACACGTCGGTGTTCGGCGAAGTCGTTAGCGTGATGCTGTGAGCACCACCGCACAGAACTGGCCGCCCGTCGAGGTGGAACCGCCGAAGCCACATCCCGACGCGCCCTCACCCGGCACCGCGCTGGAGCAACACTTCCACCACTGCTTCGGCTGCGGCGACGAGGTCGAGTCGGGCCTGCGCCTCCGGTCGACCGTCGCGGACGACAACGTCGTGGTGACGACGTTCGCCGTCACCAAGGCTCACCAGGGCTCCCCGGGGATCGCTCACGGTGGGTTGCTGTCGTGCGCGCTCGACGAGGCACTGGGCGCCACCGCCGGTAGGTTGCTCCAGATCCCTGTCGTGACCGCGCGACTGGAGACCGACTTCCGGCACCCCGTACCGGTGGACTCGACGCTCTACATCGTGTCCAGGATCGACGGCGTGGCCGGGCGCAAGGTCTACGTCAGTGGCGAGGGCAGGATCGACGCGACCGACGGCCAGCTGGCCATCGAGGGCCGCGGACTGTTCATCACCGTGGGCGTGGAGCACTTCCTCAAGCACGGGGACGCCGAACAGGTTCAGCGGCTGCGTGAGCGCTACGCGAGCTGGAACATCAACTTCTGATGTTCTTCGCCGTCCTCAGCCTCCTGATCGCGGTCGTCCACCTGTACCTGTGGAAGCGGCTGGTAGCCGACACGACGCCGCCGAGGAGCCGTTCCCGCCGGGTGGGCACGGCCGTGCTCGTGACCTTCCTGATGCTGATGATGGCGGCGTTGTCGCTGGGGACGAGTGTTCCACCGGACATCGCCCGATGGTTCGCCTGGCCGGGGTACCTGTGGTTGGCGGTGTTCTTCTACCTGCTGCTGACCCTGCTCGTGTTGGAACTGCCCCGGCTGGTGCTGCGGCGCTGGCTGCGTGGCGGGCGGGACGAACCCGGGGAGAGCGGGACGAGTCGGAGGCGGTGGGGAGCCGGAAAGCGCGCGGGGCACGGTGCCTGTGTGGGCGAAACGATCGACGAACCGAGCGGCGGTACCCGACTGGACTCGCCCGCCGCGGCGAACATCGGTTCCGGCACCGAGATCTCCCGCCGAACGGCGTTGGCCCGTGGTTCGGCGCTGGTCGCGAGCGCGGTGGCGGTGGGCTTGACCGGCTACGGCGTGAGCGTCGCCATGGGACCGCCGACCGTCACCCGGGTACCGATCACCCTGCGCCGGCTGGACCCCCGCGTCGAGGGCTGCCGCATCGCCCTCATCAGCGACGTACATCTGGGACCGATCATCGGCAGATCGTTCACCCAACGCATCGTCGACCTGGTCAACGTCGAACGGGTGGACGCCGTGGCCATCGCGGGTGACTTGGTGGACGGCGACGTCGCCGATCTGGCCGACGCGGCCGCCCCGCTCGCAAAACTGCGCAGCACCCACGGCACCTACTACGTCACCGGTAACCACGAGTACTACTCCGGGTACCGACAGTGGATCGAGTACCTGCCCACCCTGGGGGTCCGCCCCCTGCGCAACGAACGGGTGGAGATCCACCACAACGGCGGCGTGTTCGACCTCGCGGGCATCAACGACGCCACCGGGTACCAATGGCAGGACCCGGGAGACGTCGAACAGGCCCTCGCCGGTCGTGACCCTGCACGAGCCGTGGTGCTGCTCGCCCACCAGCCCGTGGACTTCACCCAGGCCGTCGACCACGACGTGGACCTGCTGTTGGCCGGACACACGCACGGTGGTCAGCTGACGCCCTTCGAAGTGGCCGTGCAGGTGCAGCAGGGCGCGGTGGCCGGCCTCTACCAACGCGGGAACACGAAGATGTACGTCACGCGCGGTGCGGGCTTCTGGGGCCCACCCGTGCGGGTGGGCGCTCCCCCGGACATCACCGTCGTGGAACTACGTCGCGGCTGAACACATATCAGGTGAGGGTGCGGGGCCGGACGGCGTTGGCCCGGTCCACCAGGTCGATCCGGGCCTGCGCGTCGCCGGCCAACCTGGCGAGCGTGCGGTAACACTCCTCCAAGCCGAAACGCAGATCCCGTTCGACCATCCTCCGGCCGAGGATCGTGATGTCGGGGCGCGGCTGTCGACCCGCGCGCAGCCAGTCGAACGCCGCCTCCAACACCTCCGCCTTCAGCCGGGTCTTGCGTTCGTCGTGCAGGGAGAGTCGGTCGACCTGCTCGGCGGCCCGCACCAGGTCCTCCTCGGTCACCTGACGCATGTCCTCGACGAACCGAGTCTTGATCTTCACCGCGGCTATCTGCGCCGCCACATGGTGGGTGGACGAGGAGGGGACCGATTCCAACACCTCGATCGCACTCTGCCGACCGCCCTGGGCTAGGTACACCCGGGCGAGCCCGAACGCCGCGCTGACGTAGGACCGGTCGGTGCGCCACACGAGTTCGTACAGGCGTGCGGCCTTGAAGTAGTCACCCACCGCCTCGGCGCTCACCGCCAGGGCCAACTTGGGGGCGATCTCACCCGGCAGTTCGTCGTACACCTCGTCGAACGCCACGTGGGCCACCCGGGGCCGGCCACCCGCGAGCTCGATCAGTCCCTTGTACCAGTCCACCCGCCAGTCGTGCGGGAAACCCGATTTGATCGCCAGGTACTGCGCCGCCTGCAGCTGCCGGTTCGCTTCCGTCAACTCACCGAGTTCGATGCGCGCCCGGACGATACGCAACCGGACCTCGATGGACTCCCGGGGCGCGTTCGCCAACGCCCTGATCGCCGTCTGCGGGTCGGCCGACAACAACGTGGCCAACACACCCGCACCCGGATCGTCGGTGTCCACCTGAGGGATCGGCAGGCCGGCGACGACCTCGTGCGGGTCCGGCAGCGACACCTGCCCGCCGCGTTCCGGCACCACCAGATCCACCCCGAAGGTGTTGGTCTCCGGACCGAACACCGTGGACACCCCCGGCCTGGGCTTGCCCGTGCCGAGCGCCATGATCTCGCGCAACACACCCGTGAGCTGGTCGGCCATGTCCTCGGCCGAGATGAACCGGCGGTCCGGGTCGACGTGGGTGGCCTTGCGCAGGAAGCGGTAGTAGCTGTCGAACAGTTTGAACAGCGGGACTTCGTCCCTGCTGGGCAACGTGGTCTTGTACTTGCTGGTGTAGCCGGTGAACTCGAAGCTCAGCACGGCCAGCGTGCGTCCGACCGTGAACAGGTCCGACGCCACCGACGCGCCGTGGGTCGGCAGTTCCGGCGCGCTGTAGCCGGTGGTGAAAAACAGCGGGCTCTCGTAGTCGTCCATGCGGCGCACGGCGCCGAGGTCGATGAGTTTTAGCTGCTCGTGGGTCTGGATGACGTTGTCGGGCTTCAGGTCGCAGTAGAGCAGGCCCTGGTTGTGCAGATACCCCAGCGCGGGAAGGATCTCCAGCCCGTAGGCGATGACCTGCCCGATCGGCAACGGCTCCGCGCGCCCGCTGGCCCGGTGGTGGGCCAGCGCCAATTGACGCAACGACTGCCCGCCCACGTACTCCATGACGATGTAACCGACGGGGTTACCGGTGTCGGGGTCGGGATGCTGGACGAAGTTGTAGATCTTGACGATGTTCGGGTGCTCGACCTCGGCGAGGAATTTCATCTCGTTCATCGCCGCGGTCACGGCGGTGGAGTCACCGGTGTTGATGAGGCCCTTGAGCACCACCCAGCGGCCACTGACGTTGTGGTCCTTGGCGAGATAGATCCAGCCGAGACCGCCGTAGGCGAGCGCGCCCATCACCTCGTACTGCCCGGCGACCATCTCGTGTGGACGCAGTTTCGGGACGAACGAGTAGGGCGTGCCGCATTCGTGACAGGTGCCCTGCGGACTACCGGGCTCGCCGTCCCGGCTCCGACCGACCTTCGCCCTGCAGTTGCCGCAGTACCGCTTCTCCTCGGCGACGACGGGGTTCTCCAGCACCGCCTCGGTCGGGTCACGATACGGCACCTGCGGCACCTCGACCAGACCGGCGCCGAGGCGTCCCCGCCGCGACTTGCGCGACGACGTCCGGCGTGGTCTGCCCAAGTAGCTACCCGTCCCGGTGCCGGTCCCGGTGCCGGTTCCCGTGCCCGTTCCGGTGCCCGTGCCCGTTCCGGTGCCCGTTCCGGTCCCCGTCCCGGTCCCCGTACCGGTGCCCGTCCCGAGCGGAAGCGATCCGCTGGTGCTGGGCGGCAGCACGCTTTCGGTACCCGGGTCGGGCAGTTCCCGGGGGCCGCTGGGCTCGGCGGGAGGTGTCGGTGGCCTGATGAACGTCGTCGCGGGGGCCTTACCGGCCAACACGCTCGTGGGCATCGGTTCCTGCGCCGGCCCTCGGCCTGTCCCCTGTCCCGCTTCCTGGGCCGCCGACTGCCACATCGGACGGACGACCTGCGTGCGCGGCGCGACCATGTGCTCCGGTGCGTCGGTCCCACCGGACTGCACCCCTGGGGACCGCTGAGCCGCCTGTGGGGGTTGCGCCTGCGGTTGCCGCTCCGACTGCTGGGCCCCCGAGAACGGGTCAGGCCGCCCGATCGGACCGGAGCTCTCGTCGGGCGCCGCATGCCGAGGGCTGCGTGGCTCATCCGACACTGCTACCTCCCAAGGGTCTCACCGGTACTCGGGTTTGGGTGGTGAGGCAGGACCGAGGTGCTCCCGCAACCACCGGTCGTAGCTGGCCTGCCACGCGCCGCCGCGGATATTCTCCAGCACGGCGTTCACGAACCGCACCATGTCCTCGTTCTCCTTGGGGATGCCGATCCCGTAGTACTCCTTGGTGAACGGCTCCCCGACGATCTTGGTGCCCGTCCGATCCTGTGCCCGCAGACCCGCGAGGATGGTGTCGTCGGTGGAGATCGCATCCACCTGACCCTGCTGGAGCAACACCAGGCAGTCGGACCAGTCGTCCACCGCCACCGGGATCGGCCTCGGCCTGCTGGCGGCGATGTTGCGCAACGACGTCGAGTCCTTCGCCGCGCACACCCGCTTATCGCCCAGGTCGGACAGCCCTCGCGCCGTCGAACCGACCGGTACCAGGACGCGTTGACCCGCCACGTAGTACACCGTCGAGAAGTTGATGTCCTCGAGCCGGTCGCAGGTGATCGAGAACGTGCGCACGACGATGTCGACATCGCCGTTGCGCAACGCGTCGATACGTTCGGCGGAGGAGATGGCCTTGAAATGGACGGCGTCGGCGTTGCCCAGCAGCGCCTCCGCGATCTTCCTCGCGATGTCGATGTCGAACCCGCTCAGCTTCCCGGTCTCAGGGTCGGGGAAGCCGAACAGATAGGTGTTCTGGTCCACCCCGACGATGAGGTGACCACGCTCCTTGATCTTCGCCATCGTGGACCCCGGCGGGACCGAGGAGTTCGGACGCAGGCTCGCCGTGGGGTCGCAGTCCTCCTCGGACCCGCCGCCCGAACCCAGTTCCGGGTCGATCTCCGTACCGGCGGGGAACGGACGCTGCACCTCCCCCACGGGCGCGGGGTCGATCGGCTGCGCACCGGAGGAACAACCCGCGAGTGCGACGGCGAACAGGGACACGAACAGACCGAGCCGTGTGCGGATCCTCAATCGGGTCGTCATCAGCGATACTCCCGCAGCCGCTCGCGGATACCTATCGTGGCGCCGAGTGCGGCGATCACCGACAGCACGGCGAAACCGGGGGCCAACAGGGTCAGCGCGCTGGATGCGGCGGAGGTGTCGTCCACGAAGTTCTGCCGGGAGGCGTCGATGGCCGTCACCAATTCCTCGTCGAGCTTGGTGAAGGCCATGGCCGGACCGCGTTCGTCCTCGCTGTCGCTGGCGAGCAGCACGGCCTTCCGGTGTTCACCGCTGTCGTCGAACTCCCGCACGTTCGCGTGGGCGTCGAGCCAGGCTGCCGCGTAGTCGGTGGCCGCGCGCAGCGACGCGGCCGTGGCACCGTCGGCCTTCGCCACGGCCTCGCTCAACAGGCCGCCCCGGCCGTCCTGTCCGGCGAAGTGTTGGAACCGCTCGACGAAACTCTCCTCGTACTCCCCGCCTCCGCCCCTGGCGACGAGCGTGAGGGTCTCATCGGCACGGGCCTGCAGCGCGGCGATACGCACCTGCACCAGCCGGTCGGCCTGTTCCGTGCCGTCCTCCCGGCCGCTGCCCACCAATACGCCTTGGACGACGAGGGCGATCGTCATCCACAGCACCAGCAACGCCACGGCACCCGAGGACACCAACAGGCCGATGTTGAAGACCCGGTTGGTCTTGCGTCTCAAGTAGAGCTGGGTGTAGACGAGGGCGGCGATCAAGCCGAGCAGCAGTATCGCCGTCAGCCACGGAAAGCTCGTGACGCTGTCCTGTTCGTCCACGAGCCGAGCGGTGTTGATCTCGTACAACCGCTCGGCCGCGGGCAGGATCTCCGACCGCAGCAATTCGGAGGCCTCACGCAGGTAGGCCGCGCCCACGGGATAACCCTGGTTGTCGTTCACCTGCGCCGTGGCCACCAGTTCGGTGTAGACCGGCAACTGCTGGCTGATGATGCCGATCTGTCCCTCCGCCTCGGGAATCCCCCGCGAGTCGGAGGCCGCCTTCGCCAGCGCCGCCCCAGCCTTGGCGATGGCCTCGTCGTAACGGTCCCGCAGTTCGAGCGGCTCGGAGCCCGAGATCAAGAACACGGTCGCCGCGGTGGCGTCGGCGTCGGACAACGACCGGTACAGCTCCTGCGCCGCGGCGGCGAGTGGCTCCCGATGTCCGATCAGCGCGTCGATCCGGTCGTCGCGATCCTGCATCGCCAGCGTGCCCACCAGGCCCACGAGCAGAGACAACGCGACGAGTCCCGCACCGATGAAGGACAGTCGCCCCGGCGTCGTGGCCGCCGTCCGCATCAGGCCACGCAACATCTCGGCCGGAAGGTCGAGCAGCCCGGCCAGACCGGATCTCTGCCCACGGCTTGGCACCGGCGGTTGCGAGCCGACGGGCGGCCCGGCGGTCCCGGAACCGTGCCGTGGCACGGTGCTCGTCATCGCGTTCCTCCACCCAGTCTTGGCACGCGCATGACCGTATCCGAGTCGGGACGAGCGCGAGTGGGAAGTCCGGCAAGTGCTTGCGGATCGTATCGGTGTCGTGATCGACGCTCGTTCCCCGGCGGACAATGTGCCGCTTCTTACTCGCCTCGGACGCCGTGATCATGAGAGTCTCGTGCGGTGAGCTACGCACATTGGGAGATCGTGCCGACCCGGTGGAAGGACAACGACGTCTACGGGCACGTCAACAACGTCGTCCATTACGCGTTCATGGACACCGTGATCAACAACTGGTTGATCGACAAAGGCGGCCTCGACATCCACGAGGGCCAGGTCATCGGTTTGTGCGTCGAATCGCACTGCAACTACCACGCCTCGGTGTCGTATCCGGAGAAGCTGTCGGTCGGGCTTCGTGTCGGCCATCTCGGGCGATCGAGTGTGCGCTACGAGATCGGCATGCACCGCGAGGACCGCTCGGAACTCATCGCGCAGGGACATTTCGTGCACGTCTTCGTCGACCGGACCAGCCGACGCCCCGTGGAGATCCCCGGCCCGCTGCGGGAGGCGCTGCAGACTCTGATGGTCAGCTGACGGTATCGCCGGGGCTCCCCGTATCCTACGACTGGTCGTAGATATCGGGAGGGCCAGTGATCAGTGGGTACGCCGTCGCCGTCGCGATCTGCGCGCTCGCGCTCGCGGTGTGGAGCTTCGTGCTCGTAGCCGTGAACCGGCCGCCCACGCAGCCGCTGCTGTACGGGCTCATGGGCGTCGAGGCGCTACTGCTCGTCCAGGTGGTGATCTCGGTCGTACTGCTGATCTCGGGGGAGCGCCCGGGCAGCATCATCACGTTCCTCATCTACCTGATCGTCGCCCTGCTCGTCCTCCCGCTGGGCACCGTGTGGGCGCTGGCCGAGCGCACCCGGGCGAGCACGGCGGTACTCGGCGTCGCCTGCATCACCGTGCCCGTATTGATCATGCGGATGTACCAGGTGTGGGAGGGTGCCAGTGCCTGAGCGGCGATCCGGAACGTCCGTGACCTCTTCCGAGCAGCCCGCCACGGCGAGCGGACCGGGCCGGGTGCTGATCGCCATCTACGCGATCTTCGCGATCGGCGCCACCTCCCGGGCGCTGGTGCAGATCGCGACGCGGTTCGACGAAGCACCCGTACCCTACGCACTCTCGGCGCTCGCCGCCGTCGTGTACGTGCTCGCGACCGTGGCGTTGGCGAGGCGCGGTGTGACGTGGTGGCGGGTGGCCATGGCCGCGTGCACCTTCGAGATGGTCGGTGTGCTCGTGATCGGCACCGTCAGCCTCGCCCTCCCCGACGCCTTCCCCGACGCCACGGTGTGGTCGAACTACGGGATGGGATATCTGTTCATCCCGCTCGTACTACCGGTGTTCGGGCTGCTCTGGCTGCGGCGGACCGCGCCGCGACGCCGGTAGCCCGGTCCGTCACCAGAACACCGCGACGCCGACGTTGAGCACGGTCAACCCGGCGATCGCGTAGAACAGCCCGGGACCCGCCTGCGGCCTGCGCCAGAGCACATGGGCCAGTACCAGCACGATGACGGCGATGCCCAACTTCACGGCGATCTTGGTGTTGTTGACCTCGTTGTCCACGAGCCCCGCCGAGGCGATGCCGGTGAGGGCGGCCCCGGTGAGCACCTGAGCACCGGCGCCGGACAGCATCACCATCGCGTTGGGCGAGGAGGGCGCCAACAGCCGCAGCGCCACGCCGGCGATGATGGCCGCCATGCCCAGCAGATGCAGGAAGACGAGGAGGTTGTAAACGATTTCCATGCCGGCAAGATACTACAGGCGGTAGTAAATGTTAGAGAGGCATGGCGAAGACACCCACCGACGTGCCGAACGCCGTCAACAACAGCCCACACGCCAGCGGCCAGATCAGCGGGAACCCTCCCTGCTGCGGCTGCCGCAATCGCTGGATCCGCGCCCGCACGGCCTCGTCGGCGCCCACCACGGCGAGCGCGCCCACCGGGATACCACCCGCCCCGTTGGCGTGGAACCGCTCCAGCGCACGCGCCAACGGCTCCCTGCCGTGCTGGCGGGCCGCCTTGTCGTCGGCGCACATCTCGACCAACAGCTCGATGACCGAACACACCCGCGTCAACACGCCACTGCGCGGGAAGAGCCGCCGCAGTGCCTGGAACGGGGCCACCACCAGGTCGTGCCGTTCATGGGCATGTGCGCGTTCGTGCGCGAGGACGGCGTCGAGTTCCGTCTCGCTGAGCAGCTTGCGCGCTCCCGCACTCACCACGATGCGCGGACGCCTGCCCGGCACGCAGTAGGCCACCGCCGCCGGATGATCGACCACGAACGCGTCGGAGTTCGGCTGCGCCACCAACTGCAACAGCAATCGGTGTCGCGCCCTGGCCCGTGCCGTGTCCAGCAGACAGAGGATCTGGTTCAGCACCAGCCAGGCACCCAACACCAGCCCCGCGACCACCGCCGCGAAATGCCAAAGATCCAGCTCGGCCCACCGCGTGGGCAGGTCGAACAACGCGGGCAGAAAGCCCCGGCGAAACGGCGCGAGCCCGAAACCGAGCAGCACCCCGACCACGGAGATCACGAAGGTCAGGCCACTGATCTGCCACAACACCAGAGCCGGTCGCGGATGGGCATGGGTCCAACGGCTACGCAACAACCACACCATCACCAGCACGGCGACGGCCCCGGCCGCGACCTGATGCCCGACGAGGATCACGTCTGCTTACCCTGTTGCTCCGGCTGATGACCCTGCTGCAGCGCCTGTCGCAGCGCGTCGGCCTCGTCGCTGGTCACCGACTTCGCGAAGTGCACCAGCGCCGAACCGCGGTCCCCGCTGAGCTCCAGGGCCTCGAGCATCAGCTCCGCGACGTACGCCTCACGCGCCGCCGCGGGCCGGTACAACCACGCCCGACCCTCCCGGCTGCGCCGGACCAGTCCTTTGCCCGCCAACCGGGTCAGCACTGTCATCACGGTGGTGTAGGCGAGCCCGCGATCACCCAGAGCGGCATGTACCGCGCGCACACTGACGGGTTCGTCGCGCGCCCAGAGCACCTCCATCACCGCGCGCTCCAGTTCTCCGAGCCTAGCCACATCCACCCCTTCACTGATCGGTCCGCCACAAATTCAACCACGAACCGTCGAAAAGTCTGCCGCGACCAGCACACCTACGACGCCGAGGTGACATCGGGACACGGAGCCACGCCGTATCACCGCCCGCCGCGGACGACCCGTCAGCCCTCCGTGGCATGGTGCTGCACCATGTGGCGCCTTGATCGACAACGGGAGCGGCTGAACAGGATGTTCGGCCGGGTATTCGACACCACGACGGTCGACCGCGTCACCGGACTGATTCGCCCGGGACTGCGCCTGGTGACCGGTGAGGACGTCGCCGTGGGTCGCTCCCACCTCGGAGGACTGCCGCGGCTGGACGGTACGGCGCCGTGGCCCACCCACTTCGAGACCCCCCTCGACCTGTTGGCCGTCATCGACGTCGCCGAACTCGGACCTTGCGACCTTCCCGGGCTGCCCGCCGGCACCCGTTTCCCCAACTTCTTCTTCCTCGCCGACCGACCGGAGCTGCTGTGGACGAGCGACGAGCCCGCCTCCACCTGGCGGGTCGTGCCCGCCGGTCCTGATGCGAAGGAACGCACGGCCCCCGTCGAAAGACTCGTCCGGCCGGCGCGACCAGTGGGTTTCGTACCGGTCCTGACGTTGCCGACGTGGGAGGACGAGGTGGTGGCGCGAACCCTCGGTGTCGCCGAGGGCCCGTATCCGCCGAGTCCCCGGTACCACCTGATCGAACGCTACTCGGCCGTCACCGCGGCGTGGAACGAACTGGTGCGGGACCACCTGGGCGCCGTCGAGAACCGGATCGGTGGTTGGCCGGCCCCACTACAAGCCCCGGTCTTCCACCGCGCGGAAAGGGATTCCGCGTCACACCGCTCGTCCCCGGCGGACGGCGGCCCGTGGCGGCTGCTGTTGCAACTCGACACGAACGACGATTCGGGTTGGAGCTGGGGCGACGGCGGACGACTGTACTTCGTGATCACCGAATCCCGACTGCGGGCAGGAGAGCTCACCGCCGCCTGGCTGGAGCTGCAGAGTTCCTGACGTCATGGCCGGGGACCCGGGCTAGGGCTTCACGCCGCCCGCCCACCGACCCTCCCGTTCAGCGGTCACACCTTTCGCCGATGAGCGTCCGTCGTCGGTAGCCGCCGCTTTCCCCGGGTAGTCCCACCACGCCGATACGTCGACGACAGCGTGGGAAAGCAGCAGCCGTGAATCGTGACATCACCACTGCACCGCGGAACGGCCTCGGTATCGCCGGGATCGTGCTGGGCCTGGCGGGCCTGGTGTTCGCGTTCATCTCCTCAGCCGCGGCGGTGGCCTGGCCGCTGGTGATCATCGGCTTGTCGTTCTCCCTCATCGGCATCGTCAGGCCCCGAAGGACGCGAGCGGACAAGAGACTCGCCGTCACGGGGGCCGCTCTTTCGGCCACGGGTCTGCTCGCCTGCACCGTGGTCAGCGTGGCGGTCGGCGCGACCGGCGATAAGACGCAGGCCGGGGCGACACAACACCGTGGACCGAGGGCCGAAAGAGCGAACCCGCCGGCCGTGTCCCAACAGCACACCGCCGTCTTCGAACTCACCACGTTCCAGGCGGTGGACATCCGCTACGGCGATATCGACGACCAGCGGACGATCACGGTGGGCCCGGCCGAGCAATGGCGGCAGGAGATCGGTTTCGAAGAAGGCCCCCGTCGTCTCACCCTGTCCGCGACCCCGACCGACGGCGGCGATTCCGGCGGTTTCGACGGCACAATCACCTGTTCGATCACCGTCGACGGGACGACGGTCGTGCGGCGGTCGAGCTCATTCGGCGTGTGGTGCAACGCCAGCGTCGACGGGTGAACACCTCGAGGCCGGCACGTCGACGGTGTCGTCACGTCGAATCCACTCGACGCGATCGGCTCCGTGTCCGCTCGAACCGGACGGCACCCAAGCGGTGACGTTTCCGCGCTGCGCTGAGATCCTCCGGAAACGTCACCGCCGTCGGTCAGACGTCGAACCCGCACGGCGACGGGAGCTACGGGGAGAGCTGCCTGACTTGCGGACACGGTGACGGGAACTGAGGACACGACTACGGGAACTGAGGACACGACTACGGGAACTGAGGACACAGCGACATGAGCTGCGGACACGGCGACGCAGCCTGCGGACACGACTACGCAGGCTGCGCCGCCGTGGGAGTTACGAGGTGGCGCCGACGGCGTCCCGAGCTTGGTGGCCCTGTTCGCTGACCTGGCGCGCGCAGTGGGCACAACAGAAGAACCGGCCCTCCACCTGCACACCGTGACCGATGACCCGGCACCCACAGTGCTCGCAGATCGGTGCGAGCCGGTGGATGGCGCACTCGAACGAGTCGAACGTGTGCACCCCGCCACCCTGGGTGTTGATCTCGAAAGTCATCTCGTACTCATTGCCGCAGACCTCGCACATGGCCATGCCGCGGGTCACCTCCGTCATCGGACACGAACCTGTGGAGGGGGCATTCCCGAACAGCGGGCCGGGAAAACGCCTACTCCACCGGCTTCCCCCCGTCCGGCTGGGATGACTCCTTTCGCGACCCCCGTCCCGACTCGACCGGTTCCTCATCCCGGGCCAGCCGCGACGGCCACCAGACGCGCTTGCCGATGTCGATGGTCAGCGCCGGGACCAGCAGCGAACGCACCACGAGGGTGTCGAGCAGCACGCCGAAGGCCACGATGAACGCCAACTGCGCCAGGAACAGGATCGGCAGCACCGCCAGCGCGGAGAACGTCGCCGCCAACACGACACCCGCCGACGTGATCACCCCACCGGTGACGGTGAGCCCACGCAACGTGCCCTGTCGAGTGCCGACCGACAACGACTCCTCGCGCACCCGGGTCATCAGGAAGATGTTGTAGTCGATCCCCAACGCCACCAGGAACACGAAGGCGAACAGCGGCACGGCCGGATCGGCACCGGGGAAGTCGAAGACGTGGTTGAACACCAGCGCCGACACGCCCATCGTGGTGGCGAAGGACAACACCACGGTGGCGATCAACACCAGCGGTGCCACCACCGCCCGCAACAGCAGCGCGAGCACCGCGAACACCACCACGAGCACGATCGGGATGATCACCGTACGGTCGCGTTCGGAGGTCTTCCTCGTGTCCAACTGCTCGGCCGTGACGCCGCCCACTTTGGCGTCCGCGCCCTCGACGCCGTGCACCGATGCGCGCAGCCGTTCCACCGTGGCGATCGCCGCCTCCGAGTCGGCGGCGTCGGCGAGCACGGCCTCGATCCGCACCAGGCCGTCCGCGGTCCCGGTGATCTCGGCGCCGGCCACTCCGTCCACCTTGCTCGCGGCGAGCACCTCCTCGGCCCTGGACTCGTCGGTGATCACCACCGCGGGCGCACCGGAACCACCGGGGAAGTGCCGCGACAACACCTCCTGCCCGGCCACGGACTCGACGGGATTGAGGAAGATGTCTGAATCGGACGTTCCGCTCGCCTTCAACTGCGGGACGAACGCCACCCCCACCAGCAGGACCATCGAGGTGACCACCCACACGGCCCGCGGACTGCGGTCCACCCGCTTGGCGATCCTGCCCCAGACACCACCCGACTCCGGCGGCGTCGAACCGTACCGGGGGCGGAACGGCCAGTACGCGGCCCTGCCGAACACGGCGAGCACCGAGGGCAGGAACGTCACCGACGCCAACACCGACGCGGCGATGCCGATGGCCGCCACCGGTCCGAGCCCCTGGTTGGAGGCCAGGTCGCTGAACAACAGGCACAGCACCCCGAGGATCACCGTGCCCGCCGAGGCCACGATGGGCTCGATCGTGGCCCGCCACGCGGTGCGCATGGCCGTGAACCGGTCGGCCGTCGTCTGCAGCTCCTCGCGGTACCGCGCGACCAACAGCAGCGCGTAGTCGGTGGCGGCGCCGAACACGAGGATGAACAGGATGCCCTGGCTCTGCCCGTCGAGGCTGATGGCACCGGCGTCGGCGAGGACGTAGACGAGCACGCTGGCCAAGGCCAGGGCGAACACCGACGACAACAGCACCAACAGGGGCAACAGCGGGCTGCGGTAGACGATCACGAGGATCACGGCGACCACGGAGGCCGCCACGATCAACAGCAGGCCGTCGATGCCACCGAACGCCTCCGACAGGTCGGCGACCTGCGCGGCGGGACCGGTGACATAGACGTCCAGTCCGTCGGGACGACCCTCACCGAGCGCCTGTCGCATCTGGTCGACGACGTCGCGGGGGTCATCGGTCAGCGGGACGATCAGTTCGAGCGCCTCACCGTCCTGCGACGGGATCGGGGGCGGTCCCGGCGCCGTCGTGTCCCAATCGGCGAACTGTTGCCCTTTCTCGGCGAGGAACCGCTGGTCGGCTTCGGTGATCCCGGCCCCGCGTTCGGCGACCACGATGGCGGGGATCGCGTCCATGGCGGAGAACTCGCGCTCCAGTTCCGACACCGCCGTCGACTCGGCCGACGAGGGCAGGAAGGCGGAGCTGTCGTTCTCCGCGACGTTACTCAGTTTGCCCGCGAACGGTCCACCGACGGAACCGAGGGCGAGCCAGGCCACGATGAGCAGAGCGGGGACCAGCCAACGAACCGTGCGCAACGAGAAACCCAATCTTTCGATGATCGAACGATCTTCCCGTTGACATACTAAGTTGGAGGATCGGGACCCGACATTTCGGTCCCGTACACGCTGCCGACGAGAGAGGGGGCCGGTGGAGGACCCGCACGGCCGGGCGGCCGAGAACACCGCGAACACCGAGGAAACCGGGGCCGCCGAAGGCGGTATGACCGACACCGGCGAGACCACGTCCACCACGGCCGCCGAGACCGTGGCCCCGGACGAGCCGGACGTCGACGACTGGACCCTCGTCCGATACATCCGCAGGCTCACCATGGAGGCCGACCGGTTCCTCCAGGCGTTGAGCGACCTGCACGACCTGCACCGGACCGACCTCGCCGCGCTCTCGGCGATCATGGACGCCGCCGACGAGGGACGGCTGCTGAGTCAGGGCGACCTCGCCGCGACACTGAATCTGAGCGCCTCGGCGACGACCTCCGTCCTCGACCGCCTTCAAACCGCGGGATACATCGAACGGCGCAGGGACACCGCCGACCGCAGAAAGCTCGTACTGCACCTGCACGAATCGGCGTTGACGCTGGGCGACCAACTGTTCATCCCGCTCGGCGAGGCGTACTTCACGGTGTGGCGAGAGTTCGACCGCGAACAGCGACGCACCATCGTCAGGTTCCTCGCGGCCACCCTCGCCGCCACCGCGCGCACCAGCGCCGCACTGCCCCGCAAGGGCTGACACACCATCGGCCCGCGCTCCTACAGTGGGAGGTGTGATCCCGTTCGACGGCTCGGCACCCCTGGTGAGCGACGGCGGACTGGCGACCGAACTGGAGGCACGCGGACACGACCTCGGTGACGCGCTCTGGTCGGCCCGGCTGCTGCTCGACGCGCCCGACGAGATCGTCGCCGTCCACCGCGCGTTCTACGAGGCGGGTGCCGTCATCGCGACCACAGCCAGCTACCAGGCGTCGTTCTCCGGATTCGCCGAACGCGGCATCGACCGGGACACGGCCACCACACTGCTCCGCCGCAGCGTCGAACTCGCCCGCCGGGCCCGTGACGAGGCCCCCGACGACGGGAGACGTCGGTTCGTGGCCGCGTCCGTGGGCCCCTACGGCGCCGCGCTCGCGGACGGTTCGGAGTACCGCGGTCGATACGGGCTCTCCGTGGCACGACTACGGCGGTGGCACCGCCCCCGGTTGGAGGTGCTGGCCGAGACCTCCCCCGACATCCTCGCCCTGGAGACCGTGCCGGACATCGACGAGGCCGAAGCGCTGGTCGAGGCCGTGGCCGGGCTGGGTGTGCCCGCATGGCTCACCTACACCGTCGACGGCGAGCGGACCCGGGCCGGACAACCACTCACCGAAGCCTTCGCCGTCGCGCAGTCCTCGCCCGACATCGTGGCGGTGGGGGTCAACTGCTGCACCCCCGACGATGTTTCGACCGCTCTGGCCCTCGCCCGCGAGGTGACGACCAAACCCCTGGTGGTCTACCCGAACAGCGGCGAGAACTGGGACCCCGTGCGGCGCACCTGGTGGGGACCGTCACGCTACTCGCCGGAACTCGCCCGGCGCTGGACCGCCGAAGGGGCCCACGTCGTCGGCGGCTGCTGTCGAGTGGGTCCCGCCGATATCGCTCGCGTCGCCGACGTGCTGTAGCCGCTCAGCGCAGGGGGATAGCGGCGGCGTACTGGGGTGTCAACTCCGCACCCAGCGAGGTTTTGACCTGGATCATCTTCTTGCCCAGCACCACGCCGCGTTTGCCCTCGGAGATCGCCCACCGCACCAGTTCGCCGTACATGTGGAAGTACAGGTCCGGCCTGCCGCCGTCCTCGACCTCGACCGCCGACCACGACCGCGCCAAGGGCCACTGTGGATGGTCGTACACCGTTGTCGCGCCGAGGAGTCGCCGTGTTTCGACGTCACGATAGGACAGCACGAACACGTCGGGCTGTGCCAGCAGTCGGCGCAGATACCCCACGAACTGCGGTAGGGGCACGATCGGCACGTCACGGTGTTTGACCTCGTTGATGCGCAGCAGCTCCGCCACCTCGACGGCGTCCGCCTGCTCACCCCGGAGGAACTCCACAGCGAGCCCCTCATCGCCTTCCACCTGCGCGAACACCTTGCGCAAATGCGCCCGACGCCTCCGGGACACCGTCTCCAGCCAGTCGTCCCGGCAACCGAACGCCTCGGTGTCGATCCGCGCGATCGGCTCGGTCTCGCGCACCCACCGCCAGCGTCCGGCCACCGCCGGCACGGCGGCCTCGGGGAGCTGTCGGATCAACGCGCCTTTCAACCCCGGACCGAACAGCCGTCGCATGGCCGGCAGGTATTCGGACAGCAGCCGTCGAACGCCCCCGTCGGTTCCCGCGTCGGCGAACCACCAGGAGGGGAACGAGCTACTGCCGGGCGCTCGCAGGTCGAGACCGCCGATGCCCCCACCCCGCCGGGAGACGACGAACCGATGCCGTCGGGTCCGGGAGCCGACCCACGCCGCACCGACCATGCCCCGCGGTCGCGAACCGTCCAACAACACGGCAAGAGCCCACGGCGTTCGCGCGCACCACGCCTGCTGGCGCAGCACCTCCCACGCCCAGTCGGCACGCAGTCCCGCACGGGCCCGAAGCTCACGCCAGTACGGTGGTTCCGCGTCGAACCGCGGGTCCAGCACCTCGATGCTCATCCCGCCACCGGCCTCGGCACCGCGGCGGCCCACCGCCTTCGGGGCTGCAATCCCAACGACTGTTTGAGGTCCAACTTGCCTCGTCCGGCCGACAACCCCGGACGACCGTGCGCCACGACGTGTCCCATCATGCGGGCGTAGGAGTCGAAGTACAGGTGCTGCTTACCGCCTTCCTCCCTGCTCAACGCGGACCAGTGCTGGTAGAGCGGCACGACGGGATGGTCGAGCAGGTTGGCGAAGGCCAACAACCGGCCCGAGCCGTCGTGGTAGGTCAACGACACCACGTCGTCCCGGCGGACGAGTTCGTGCAGGTATTCGGCCGCTATCGGGCCACGGTTGTCGAGCAGGGGCGGTTTGCCGAACCGCATCCGGTGTCCGTTCACCAATCGGGCCAGCTCGGCGCCGTCGAGATCATCACGGGCGGCGGCGAAACGCACCACGATGTCCGGGTCCCGCTCGATCTTGCGTCGCTGGCCGCGAAGACTGTGCCGGCGACTGCGCGCCAAGGAGGAGATCCACTCGTCCACCGTGTCGAACCGGTTGTCCAGCACGGCCGTGCCCACCGATTCCCGCACCAGCCGCCCGAATCCGGAAACCAGCGACGCGTCCTCGTCGGACAGGTACCGGTAGAACAGGCCCGTGCATCCCACACCGGCGAATCGGCACAGCTCCCGTTCCATCCTCCGCAGCAGCAGCCTCCTACCCCGGTGGCTGACCTCGTCGAGGAACGCCCAGCCGGCGAAACCGGACAGCCACGGGTTGTGCACCTCCAGCAGCCGCACCCCGAGCGGGCCGCGCACCATACTGGCGGCCATCACCCCGGCGAGATGCCCGTCGGCGCTCGCCAGCGCGAGCACCGTCGGGTGCGGTGCATGCCGCGACTCCACACCCAACAGGCCGTAGTCCCACGCCGCGTGCAGTCGCGCGGCCTTGGCGAACGTCGACCACTCGGCGGGTTCGGGATCGTGCCTTGGGTCGAGCACTGTCACGGAGACGCTCATCTGGCCATCACCGGCCGCGGCACGGCGACCGACAGCAGGGTGCGGGTGTCGAATCCGAAAGCGGCCTTGAGGTCCAAAAGAGTGCGTCCCGCGGTGATTTCCGGGCGTCCCATCTCGATCATCCTTTGTACACAGTGGACGTAAGCATCGGCGTACAGTCGCCGTCGCCCCCCTAGAGCCACAGGCAGCGAGGCCCAATGGGGCAGCGCGATCCCCTCCTTGATGTCGATCATGGTGTGAAACGCGATGAGCCTGCCGCCTTCCCGATAGGTACGGGTGACGACCTCGGGCCTGCGGAGGAACGCCTCCAGGTAGGCGGTGGGCACGGGACTTCGGGTGTCCAGACGCAACCCGGCGATCCTGGTCGGCTGGCCCTCCCGCCAGGCGCGCTCGTCCTGTCGGGCCCGATGCCGGTTGAGCAGGGCGGCGAGTTCCCCGGCGTCGAGATCGGTGCGGCCCGCGCCCGTGGTGATGTCGAGGTCCGCGGCGTCGTCAAGCACCTCCTGCACGGCGGCGCGGACAGGCGGCCGCAACGACGCGAACCACTCGTCGACCGAGTCCCACCGGTTGACCAACACGGTGGTGGGGTCGATCTCCCGGCTCAGCCTCCCCGGGCCCGTCACCTCCCGTGCGATCTCGACGGGCAGGGCCCGGTAGACCACACCGAGCAGCCCGGGGCCGACGTACTCCACGAGTCGCCGTTCGAACAACCGCAGCAACTCCCGCCGCAGCTCGGCCGACACCCTGGCGAGGAACACCGCGGCGGGGTGGCCCGAGAACCACGGCAGGTACACCTCGGCCCAGCACGGTGCGTACCGCCGCCAACGTCCCACGACACGCGGTGCGAACGTCTGCCCCCGCAACGGGGAACACAACATCGCCACACTCGCACCGAGCACCCTGCCGCCCTCGCGGAACACGGCGAGCACCGGAGGATTACGTGACAGCCACGCCTCCAACCGCAACAGCTCGTAGTCCCACATCGGCCAGGGTGCCGCGCGCCTGCGGAACTTCGCCCACCCCGACGGTTCCGGAGCGGACCGGGGATCGACGATCTCCACCTCGATCCTCTGCCCGGTCGATGCGGGACGAGGCCGTTCGGCGAGTGGTTTCGTCATCGGCCCATCACCGGCCTCGGCACGGCCACCCCGTACACCGGCCTCGGGGTGAAACCCAACTCGTGCTTGATCTCGTGCGGCCTGCGCCCGGCCGACAGCTCCCGCACGCCCGTCGAGATCATGTGCCGCACGGCCCGCAGGTAGCTGTCGAACAGCAGGTCACGCAAGCCGCCGTCCGCGACCGACAGCGACGCCCAATGCTGCTTCACAAGGCACCGTGGATGCTCGAGCCACGTGTTGATCGCCAGCAATCTTCCCTCACTGTCGTGGTAGGTCAAGGTGTTCACATCGGACCGACGTAGGAAGACGTCGAAGTACGACCCCGACAGCGGGCTACGGGTATCCGAGACTGGTATGCCGAGCTCGGCCCGGTGTCGGTTGAGCAGGGCCGCGACCTCACCGCCGGGCAGGTCCTGCCGCGCCGAACCGCTGCGGACCACCACTCGCCCGCTTTCGACGTGCCGCTGCACCGCGCGTAACGACCGCCGCAGGCTCGCGCGCCGCGACTTCGACAACCCACTCACCCAGTCGTCCTGATCGGCGAAGATGTTGCGCAGCACCGACACGGTGTCGACCTGCCGCACCAACCGGCCCCGGCCGTCGAGGACCGCGGCGAGAGCGGCGTCGACGGAACGGTAGAGCACTCCCGCCGTTCGCATCCCCAGCCGCCGGACCAACGCCCGTTCGAAACGCCGGAGCACCTCCGCCTTCGCACCGTCGTCCACGCCCTCCCCGAACACGACCCCGGGGAAACCGCTCAACCACGGTTGAGCCACCTCGGCCCACAGCGGCGACAGTGACGACATCGACAGCCCGCGACGCTGCGGCGCGAGCGCGTAGGACGATCGGGGCCACAGTCTGCACACGAGCACACACGCACCCGCGATGATCTCGCCACCACTCCGCGCCACCAGCAACAACGGGGGATTGCGGGCCGCCCACGCCTCCAGCCTGAGCAGTTCGTAGTCCCACACCGCGTGCAAACCCTGCGTCCGGAAGAACCCGGTCCAGCCGAACGGTTCCGACTCGGTACGGGGGTCGGCGATCTCGACCGACTCGGTCACGGCGACACGACCGGGGTGCCGTGGCGGGGACACGGTCGAATCTCCGCGCGCACACCGCCGTCCACGAGAACATCGACCAGCATCGGCGAACGCTGGGTCAGCAGCGTGAACGCCAAGCCGCTCCTCGTGCGCCGGGCGTAGACGCGGCGCCAGTCCAGATGCCATCGACCGCACTCTCGGAAAGCACCGAAGTAACCCAGCAGCGGGTCGTGGAGCACGCCGTACGGGCCGCCGTCGAGTTCGGACAGACTGCGATGCGGCAGCCGGTCGATCCGGTGGGCCGATTCCTGTGGCAGCGCCGAACACAGTCGGGCGAGATCCTTGTCGCCGCCCACGACGAGCACCGGTTCTCCCCGCCGTACCGCGCTCACCAGTTCGACGACCGCTCCGGAGGACGTGTCGTCGGCGAGTGTCTCCGGGTTCACCACGCAGCCACGCAGGCCACGGGGTAGGTCCACGGGTGGGGTCGGTACCGCCGGATCAACGATCACGACGAGCGTGCCGGGGCGGACCCGTCGTGCGGTGGGCAGTACCCGGCCCAGGCCCCGGGCCGGATCGATGCGTGTCTCGCCACCCGCGAGCGGCACCAGGTCGACCACGGTGCGAGTGAGCAGCTCGGGTTCGGTCGCACCGTCGTGCCTCCCCTTACGACCCGGCACCAACGTCGGTTCCGTTCGCCCGTCGAGCGCCCAACGTTCCCGGTAGAAAGGCACGGTGTTGAAGGCCGACAGCACCGCACGGCGGTATGCCGAACGCCACAGCACAGCAGTACTGCGAGGCAACATGGAGTCGCAGTGTGCCACTCCGGGGGCCGGAAAAACGTACCTACCGGCCGGAATCGTCCAAACAGATCAGTCCTTCCGTAATGGACACTCGGCCGAACAGCGCAACTTTCCTCGCAACCTCTAGTCACCGTACCGGGTATGGGGCTTATAAACAGCCAACCCCTCATCCCGGGCGGCGCAACGCGCACCCACACCAGAGCTAGGGAAACCCATGTGTCGCCATGAAGTACGAGAACTCCCGTCCCCCGTCGGCAGGGCCGCGAACCATCGCGATGACTGAACGCACGAACTATCCCGACGAAACCGGGCTGACAGTCGTCATCCCCTGCTACAACGAGGTCGACAACCTCAAGCACTCCTACGACGAGGTCGTCTCCGAACTCGGTGAGTTCGACCTGGAACTGCTCTACGTCGACGACGGCAGCACCGACGGGAGCCTCGACGTCATCCGAGAACTGGCCGCGGCCGACAGCCGGGTGCAGTACCTGTCGTTCACCCGGAACTTCGGCTTCGAGGCCGCCTTCTCGGCCGGCTACCGCTACGCGAGCAAACCGTGGATCCTGCACGTGGACGCCGACCAACAGTTCCCCGCCGCCGAGGCGCACAAACTGATCGCGGCCGCCAAGTCCGGATACGACGCGGTGTTCGGAGTACGGACCAACCGGCAGGACCCACTGTTACGCCGATGGGGCACGGCCGCGTTCCATTTCATCGGACGTCGACTGCTGCGGATCGAACTCCCCCAGGGCGCCACGGCTTTCCGCCTGGTCCGCACCGAACTCGCCAAGCGGATCGTCGACCTGAACCTCGGCACCCCGTACTTCCTGGCCACCGTCCCACGCCTGACCAACCGCTACACGACCGTGCCCGTGGCACACCGGGCGCGGCAGCGCGGTGAGTCCAAAGTGGGGATGAGTTTCCTCTCCTCCCACGCCATCGAGCTGTTCGTCGGATTCAGTCGTCGACTCAGTACGGCGGCGTCGGTCTCGTGTCTGCTGGCGGGCGGCCTGGCCCTGCTGCTCGCCATCGCGGGCGCCACGGGACTCGTGACCGGCGCTCCCCTGCTCGTCGCGCTGCTCGTCCTACTCGCCGTGGCGTTGGTGACGCTGTCGTTGACCGTGCGTTCGCTCGTCGTCGTGAACGCCGGACAACCGCGTCCCCGACTGTTCTACATCAGGGAGGCCAGCATCCCCGTGGACGACGCCGACAGGTTGCTCAGCACGTCACCGACCTTGGAAACCGTATGAGAAGAACACTCGTCGTGCTCGGCGGCGCTGACGGCTCCGTCAACGTCTACCGCCGGGCGCGGGAACTCGGGTACCACACCATTTGCGTCGACATCAGACCCAACGCCCCCGGCGTGGCCGTGGCGGACGAATACCTGCAGCTCAGTGTGCGGGCACCGGAGCGGATCGACTCGGCACTGGGCTCCCGCACCGACATCGCCGGGGTGATCTGTCCCGCCAGCGACGTCGGGCTTCCGACGCAGGCATGGTTGGCGAAGAAGTGGGACCTGCCCTCGCCCCTGCCTCCCGCCGCCGTCGAGGCGTCCGTGGACAAGCCGGTGTTCCGCTCGGTGTGTGAACGCGCAGGCGTCCCCACCTACCGCAGCGTCTCGGGTTCCTCGGGGGAGGAACTGGTGGAGGCGGCCCGCCACCTCCGTTTCCCGGCGCTGGTGAAACCCGTGGACTCGTCCGGCAGCCGTGGGGTCGTCTCGTGCGCGGACCCCGGCAAACTCCGCTCGGCGGTGGCCGAATCGTTGACGTTCTCCCATCGGGGACGCGTGGTCGTCGAGGAACACCTGGACGGCCGACACCTGACGATCGAGGCGCTGGTCGTGGACGGCGAGATCGCGTTCCACGCCGTCACCGAACGCACCATCACGCCACCGCCGCTGTTCGTCACCACGGCCCACCTGATGCCCGTCGAACTCCCCGCCGAGGTCGCCGCGGCACTGCCCGACATGCTGGCCGCCGTGTGCGCGGAACTCGGCTACCGCACCGGGCCGCTGACGTTCGACGCCGTCCTCGGCCGCGACGGCAAGCTGTACCTGATCGAGATGGGTGCCCGCATGGGCGGCAACGGCATCGCCGAAGTGGTGGAGAGCTGCTACGGCGTGGACCTCATGGCGGCCACCATGTCGCTCGCCGTGGGCGAGCAGCCGACGATCGTCAGCAAACCACCCACGCCGACACTGGTGCACATCCTCGCCTCAGACCGCACGGGACGTCTCTGCGGCATCGACGGTGTCGACGAGGTGCGCGCCATGCCGGAAGTGCTCGCACTGCACCTGTTCGTCCACGAAGGAGACCTCGTCCGTCCCTACGAACAGGCGGGCCACAAGCTCGGATACGTCGTCGTGTCCGCCGAGTCGGTGGACCGACTGTGGGCGGCCGAAAGCGCGGTGCGCGGCACCCTGAAGTTCCGCCTGGCCAACCAGGGCGACGGCGAACAGGATCTGGCGGTGCCTCTCCCTTGAGCACGTCCCCGTCCATGGCGGCACCGCTGCGCCCACTGATGATCCTGCGGTTACTCGCGGGACGCGGCGTTTTCCGGGTCGGCGTGCAGCTCATGGCCGTGGCGCTGCTCGCGATCTGGGGTACCGCGACCTACGGCGAATACGCCAACGCCTGGGGTACGTGTGCCTGGCTGGTGTTCCTGCCCACGGCGGCGGAGAAGGCCGCGCTGAAGATCCTGCCGAGGACCCGCCTCACGACGGTGGTACTGGCGGGTCTGACACTGCGGATCGCCGCAACGCCCGTGGTGGTCCTGGCCGTCGCGTTGGCGTTCGCCGTGGTCGTCGCGCCGTCGTCGACCGCCACGCTCTATCTGGCCTCGGGGACCTGGTCGGCGTGTACGGGCCTGTTGATGACGTTGTCGGGTCTGCACCGACTCCGCGGCCGACCGGCGCTCGACGCGGCGGCGTTCACGGTCGTCGCCGTGGCCGTCGCGGTGGTGACGACCATGACGTGGCTGTCCGGCTGGTCACCGCACACCCACCTACTCATCCTGGTGGGTGCGATCGCCGTGGTCATCGGATGCTCCCTGTCGGCTCTGCCGAACGAATGGCTGCGCGCCCCCAAACCCGACCGGCCGAGGCTGACGCGGGCCTTCGGTCGCAGCACGGTCCTGCTCGGCATCACCGAACTGCTGGACGCGCTCACCCTCTCCGCGCTCTTCCTCGTGTTCGCCTTGAGCGGGCGAATGGTGGACAGCGGCCCGTTCCACCTCGCGTTGCTCGCCGCGGGCGTGTTGTGTTCGCTCGCGCTCTACCAACTCAAACTCAGGCAACCGTCGACGTCGGTGAGCCTGCGAGGTGTCGGAGGCGCGACGGGACGGGCGCGGGCCGAACGGTTGTTGCGTGCGGCCGAGTTCACGGGAGCGGGTTTCGCCGTCGCGCTCGTCGCGGCGTTGCTCGTGCCGGCTACCAGACAGGCGCTACTGACCGGGGCCGACATACCGATGACCGCGTCGGGCTACGTCGTCCTCGTCGTGCTCGCCGTCGTGGAGATCGCCATGTCGATCCTGCTCATCTACGCCGGCTACCTCGTGGAGAACACCGACAGCCAGGTGTTGTCGTCCACCGCGGCGGCCGCCGTGATACGGCTGGCGGCCACGGTCGCATGCGCGTTGGTGTTGGCCCCGCCGCTCGGCGCCGTCGGCGGTTTCTGCGCCCTCACCCTCGGCCTTGCCGCCGAGGCCGTGGCGTTACGCCGTCTGCTGCGCCGCCTTCACCACGAACCCCGGAGCGCCCGGGCCTCGATTTTCCGGTCCACATCCCACAAGTAAGTAGTGAGACAGGTTGGAGCTGCCCATGTATGTCCTCGGCATCAGCAGGGTGCACGATTCCGCCGCGGCCCTCGTTCGGGATGGCGAGATCATCGCCTTCGCCGAGGAGGAACGGTTCACCCGGGTCAAACACGACGGACGGCTGCCCGTCAAGGCCATCGAGTTCTGTCTGAAACAGGCGGGCATCACGCTCGGCGACGTCGACCACGTCGCCTACTACTGGACCCGGTGGGCCGAAGCCGTCCACGCCGCGAAGGTGTTCGCCCGATACTTCCCGAAGACACTGGAGGTCTTCCGCAACGAGAACGGTGACGACGGCGGCAAGGCGGCGGGCCTGATCGAGACGATGCGCACCGGTGGCGGCAAGGGCGTGGACGACTACCACGCGGGCGGCGCGGTGCTGGCGCACATCAAGCGGTCGTTCACGCTCGAACGGGACATCAAGGAAGCCCTCGGATACGCGGGGCCGACGAAGTTCAAGGTGCACCTCATCGACCACCATCGAGCCCATGCGGGCAGCGCCTACTACATCTGTCCGTGGGAGGAGGCGGCCGTCCTCACCCTCGACGGCATCGGCAGCGACGGCACCAGCGTGCTGCTCGCACACGGCAGGGGTAACCGCATCCACGATCTGCGGCGCATCAAGTTCCCCCACTCGCTCGGCGCGATGTACGCCGCCGTGACCGGCTACCTCGGCTTCTACCCGACGCGGGACGAGGGCAAGGTCATGGGTCTCGCGCCGTTCGGCAAGGACACCTACGTGGAGGCGTTCCGCGAGCTGATCCACCTCGACCCGGACGGCGGCTTCGAACTCGATCTGAGCTGGTTCCGCCACCACACCACGGCCAAACATCTGTTGTCGAAGAAGTTCTACGACACGTTCGGCCCCGCCCGGCCCCGGACGCGGGTGACGGCCGAGAACCCCGTACCGCAGCACTATTGCGACATCGCCTACGCGCTGCAGGTGACCTTGGAGGAGGCCGGTCTGCACCTGGCGCGTTGGCTGCAACGGCAGACGGGGTCCAAGCGGTTGGCCATGGCGGGTGGGGTGGCCCTCAACAGCGTGATGAACGGGCGCATCCTGCTGGAGACGCCGTTCGAGGAGTTCTTCGCCCAACCAGCGGCGGCCGACGACGGCTGCGCCCTCGGCGCCGCGCTGGAGGTCACCGTCGGCAAGCACAACCTGCCCCGCCCACGCGACGGGTTCACCTACACCGGCCCCGAATTCACCGAGGCCGAGATGGAGCAGGCGTTGCAGGACGCGGGCGTGGAGTACCGGCGGATCGACGACATCGCGAAGCACACGGCCGACAGGATCGCCAACGGTCTCATCGTGGGTTGGTTCCAGGGCCGGATGGAATGCGGGCCCCGGGCGCTGGGCAACCGTTCGCTGCTGGCCGATCCACGGGACCCCGAGTCCAAGACCCGTATGAACGAGAAGGTCAAGCACCGTGAGGCGTTCCGACCGTTCGCCCCGTCGTGCCTGGCCGAACGGTCGGGCGAGTTCTTCGCCAGCGACTACCCCTCGCCGGTGATGCTGCTGGTCTTCGACGTCCTCGAACACCAACGCGACGTCGTTCCGGCCATCACCCATGTGGACGGCACGGCCCGCGTGCAGACGGTGAGCAAGGACGACAACCCGCTCTACTACGAGCTGATCGAGAACTTCGAACGGCTCACGGGCGTGCCCATGGTGATGAACACGTCGTTCAACGACAACGACGAGCCGATCGTGGCCACTCCGGAGGATGCCATCAAATGCTTCCTCAAAACCGACATCGACGCGTTGGCGCTGGGTCCGTTCTGGACGCAGAAGCCACACCTGGAGGACGAACAGTCATGACGGCCACGGCACCCACGACACCCACGCCCCGGCCCGAGCACGGCTCGGGTGCGGGGGCGAACGTGATTCGCGCGCTCTACCGGCAGCGACGCTGGCTGTGGCTGGTGTTCGCGGTGCCGGCGGCCGCGCTCGCGGTGCTCATCATGGTGGTCCTGCCACCGGATCAGACACTGGACGACCTGGGCGAATGGCTGTTCAAACTCAGCCCTTTCCTGTTCGCCGTACCGGCGGTGGCCCTGTTCCCGCAGGTGCGCATGGCGCCCGTGCTGATCGCCTTCGCCGTGCTCGTCTACATGGGCTGGCTCGACACCGAGCTGGTCCTGCGGGTACAGGAGTTCGCCCGCAACGCCGAGGTCGAGGGCTCGTTCGAACCGGTGTACCAATGGGAGTTGTTCATCACAACGTTCATCGTGTTGTTCGCCCTGATGGCGTACCGACTCGGCGGGGCGCGCACGGCCACGGTGCTCAAGACCGGCGTCGCGAGCATCCTCATCGTCATCTCCGGGCTCAACGACCTGACGTTCTGGGCGTTGAACGAGGTGTGGGCGGCGGGCAGCAGACCCGACGAACTGGCCTGGGCGTCACATATCGTGGTGTTCGTGGGTGGGCCGCCGAGCGTGACCACCGCCGTCGTGTTCCTGCTCGTGCACCTCGTGCTGGCAGCCGCGGTGCTCGCACTACCGCTGGGTAAGTGGGTGGACCGCGCCGTCGGAAGGGCCACCCCGAAAGCCCACTGACCTCACGTCCACCGTGTTCACCGTTCCGGGCGGCGGCGTCCGAGCCGCTTCCCGGAACCCGGACACGCACACTGTCCGTGTCAAGGGGAACACGCGAAAGGCCGACCTCCGGTTGCTTGCCCTCCCGTAATCAATCATGATCAACTTGTGACCGGCGTATGGGGCGCGACATGACCGCCCTACCGGCGACGACGAAGGGTGGTAGGACCATCATGACCCAGAAACTCGGCCCCGAGGTGGAGCTCGACCCCGAGGTCGAATACGTCGTGCTGTGCGGCACGCGACATGAACGCATCGGGTACGCGCCGAAAGCCGAGGTCCATCACCAATCCACCCCCCTTCACCTGGCCTTCTCCTGCTACCTGTTCGACGCCGACGGCAACTTCCTGGTCACCTGGCGGGCCAAGCACAAGCCCACCTTCCCGGGCGTACGCACCAACTCCTGCTGCGGCCACCCCGGCCCCGGCGAGAGCATTCCGGATGCGATCGCCAGGCGGTTGACCGACGAACTCGGTATCGCCGCCGATCGCATCGAACTGATGCTGCCCGAATTCACCTACGAGGCGGCCATGCCCGACGGGACACGGGAGAACGAGGTGTGTCCCGTCTACCGCGCCACGGTCGCCACTCGGCCCGAACCCGAGCCGAACCCGGACGAGGTCCACGACACGGAATGGGTTCCGTGGGAGAAGTTCCTGGCCGAAGTGGACGCAGACCCCACGAGTGTGTCCCCGTGGTGCGCACTCCAAGTCGAACAACTCCGCGCGCTCGGCCCCGACCCGCTCACCTGGCCGGTCGCTGAGAACCAGCGACTGCCCGAAGTCGCCCGAGAGCCGTTGGAAAAGCGCTGACCAGGCATATCACCCCGGAAGACGGGGGCAGGCGAACGGCCACGACCCCGATACGCCAAGATCAGCCATCGACAAGGCACTGAAGGGTGACCGGGTTCAGCGGTCCGGGTGAGTCGAATCCCCCCTGACCCGACCCGGTGACCCTCCGCGTGCGCGGGTGCCTGGCAGCGGTTCAACAGGTCGTCGTGGAGCGTCGTGAAGAACGAAGACAAGTCAACACAGGACACGTCACAGCAGGGACACCACAAGTCGATCCGCAAGCGGCTGACAGGCACTGTGCTGGTTCCCAGTGTCGCGCTCCTGCTGTTGTGGATCATCATGTCGGCGTACTTCGTCGCCGACGCGTTCTACGTGCGCGCGGTGGCTTCGAGTGTGCAGCAGGTGTCGATCCCCGCCGTCACCTCGCTGGGCGCGGTGCAGCAGGAACGTCAACTGTCCCTTGTATATCTGGATGAACCGGATACGGGCCTGGCGGAGCTGCAACAACAGCAGCAGAAGATCGACACATCCCTCGCCACGCTCCGAGAGGCGATGGAGTCGATCAAGGGCGACGTTCCCGGCGAGATCGCGGGTCGTATGACCGACCTGGAGTCCCAGCTCGACGAACTGCCGGACGTGCGCACGCAGATCAACGTCAGGAGCCTCTCCCCCGACGAGGTCAACGAGTACTACAACAAGCTCATCGACACGGCTGCCGGCCTGTTCGACGCCCAGGCCCGCACCGTGCCGGACGTCGAGGCCAGCCAGAACGGCATCACGGCCACCGGGCTGTTCCGCGCGTCCGACCAGATGTCACGCGCCGCCTCGCTGGCGACGAGCGCCCTCGTCAACAAGACGTTCACGTCGAACGATCACCGCGCGTTCTCCCAGTTCGTCGGCGCCTACCGCTCGTCGTTGGAAGACCTGGCGCCGAACATGCTTCCCGAGGTGCACGCCCAGTACAAGGCGCTGACCTCGGGGGAGGACTGGAGACGACTGCAGGAGATCGAGAACCAGCTCATCGCCCACGGCCCGGGCCCCATCGACTACAGCGTTCTTTCCTTCAACGACGTCGAACTGCGAGAACTGTCCGGTCGGGTCTCCACGGAACTGTCGGCGCTGACCACGGCCCAGGCCGACAAGACCTCGGTGAAGGCGCTGGACGACAGCGGTCAGAACCTGACCAACGTTCTGTTGGGTAGCGCTCTGACGCTCATCGCGGCCATCGCGTCGATCATCGTCGCCGTGCGGGTGTCGCGCACGCTGGTGGACCGCACCCTGATGACCCGCCTCGAACGACTGCGCAACGACTCGCTCGAACTGGCCCGGACCCGCCTGCCGAGCATCGTGGAACGGCTGAAGTCGGGCGAACCGGTGGACGTGGAGGCGGAACTGCCGAGACTGGACCACGGCCGGGACGAGATCGGCCAGGTCGCCGAGGCGTTCAACCTCGCCCAGCTCACCGCGGTCAACGCGGCCGTCAGTGAGGCCAAGGCCCGTAGCGGCGTGAACAACGTGTTCCTCGGCATCGCCCACCGCAACCAGGGCCTGGTGCACCGTCAGCTGCAGATCCTCGACCGGATGGAGAGCCGGGAGGAGAACCCGGAACAGCTCAAGAGCCTGTTCCAACTCGACAACCTCGCCACCCGAGCCCGACGCACCACCGAGAACCTCATCATTCTCGGCGGCAAGCAGCCGGGACGTCGTTGGCGTAAGCCGGTCATGCTGATCGACGTGCTGCGAGCCGCGATCTCGGAGACCGAGCACTTCTCGCGGGTGGAGGTCGAGCCCATCCCGAACGTGGCGTTGCTCGGTTCGGCAGTGGCCGACACCATTCACCTCGTCGCCGAGCTGGTGGACAACGCCACCACGTTCTCGCCCCCCGGTTCCCCGGTCTACATGACCGGGACGAAGGTCGCGCGTGGCGTTGTCGTGGACATCGCCGACCAAGGCCTCGGTATGAAGGACGAGGTGCGCGAATGGGCGAACAAGATGATGTCCGAACCGCCCGAGTTCGACGCCATGGCCATGAAAGCCGATGCGAGCCTCGGTCTGTTCGTGGTCGCACGGCTGGCCACACGGCTCGGTGCCCACGTCACGTTCGACTCCTCACGCTACGGCGGTACCCGCGCCACCGTGCTGTTGCCGACATCCATCCTGGCCCCTGAGGACCAGGCCACCGACGTGGACTCGGGCTTCCACGCGAGCCTGCCGAAGGAGCCGGAGATCGAAACCCACAAGCCGGGTAAGCCGAGGACCGGGTCGACAGCCCTCACCGGCACGATCCCAACCTCCGCGACACCGACCGACACAGCACAAAACAGCACCCCGTCGACGGCCACCGCGACGGCCGCCCCGTCCGGGTCGTCCACGGTGTCGACGACCAACCCGCCCACCGTCGCGACGTCGACGGGGTCGAACGGCTCGGGCAGGACGATGTCGCCCACCGCGGAACCCTCGGGGACGAACGGCGCCGCCCACTCCGGTGGCGCATCGACGACCGCCGAACCGTCGGGGACGACCAACGGCCTGCCCCAACGCAGGCGGCGACGTGCACCGTTGCCGCAGCGGCGTCCCCAGGAGAACCTCGCCCCGCAACTGCGCGAGGACCCCGATGCCGAGCACAGTGACATCGACCGGTTCGCCGGCAGGACTCGCAGCACTCTGTCGGCGTTCCGCAAGGGCACTCTCAGAGGACGTGACGCGGACGGTTCCGCACAACCGACCGACGAATGATCGATAGGGAAGTGGATCTCAAGCGATGAACGACAACAGCAACTCCACGTCGGACCTCAACTGGTTGCTGGATGACATGGTGGACCGCGTAGTCGGCGCCCAGCACGCCGTGGTGCTGTCCGCTGACGGTCTGTTGATGGGCAAGTCGAGCGCACTGTCCAAAGACGACTCCGATCAGCTGTCCGCGATGGCTTCCAGCCTGCAGAGCCTCGCCAAAGGAGTCAGCCGCCACTTCCAACGAGGCCCGGTACTGCAGACCCTCATCGAGATGACCGAGGGCTACTTGTTCGTGTCCGCCGCGGGCACCGGGGCCTGCCTCGCCGTCCTCGCCGAGGAGTCGGTGGACGTCGAGATGATCGCTTACGAAATGAACCGACTCGTGAAGCGCGTCGGTGACTTCATGTCCGCCGCTCCGAGGAACGAGGTGGCCTCAGAAACGTGACCATGGACGACCAGTGGTACGACGAGGCAGCGGGTCCCCTCATCCGTCCCTACGCCATCACCAAGGGACGGATCCCGGCTTCGGACGTCGCACTCGACATCGCCACCCAGGTGATGGCGCTGTCCGGGATCAAACGAGACCCGGTGGGGCTCACCCCGGAACATCACGCCATCCTCGAACTGGCCGAGCGACCGTTGTCGATCGCCGAGATCGCGGCTCATCTCAAAGTTCCGATCGCCGTGGCCAAGGTGTTGTGCGGTGATCTCATCGAACGTGGCGATGTGATCGTGCGTTCCCCCACCCAACCGATGAAAGCTCCAGATCGTCAATTACTTCAGGCGGTGCTCGATGGCCTCTCCCAGCTCTGACGAGACCGCGGCGACAGCCGTGGTACCCACCCCAGTCAAGATCATCATTGCCGGCGGGTTCGGCGCCGGTAAGACGACCATGGTGGGCTCGGTCAGTGAGATTCCGCCACTGTCCACCGAAGAACTGATGACCACGGCCAGCGCCGGCATCGACGACACCACCGGGGTCGAGCAGAAGAAGACCACCACGGTCGCACTCGACTTCGGACGTATCACCATCTCGCCGCACACGGTGCTGTACCTGTTCGGCACGCCGGGGCAGGACCGTTTCTGGTACATGTGGGACGAGCTCGCGCGTGGTGCCATCGGCACGGTGGTGCTTGTGGACACCCGCCGACTCGACAGCAGCTTCGCGGCGATCGACTTCTTCGAACGTCGGGGCATCCCGTTCATCGTCGCGGTGAACTGCTTCGACGGCTCGGACGAGTACACCGAGGAGGAGATCCGGGGGGCCCTGGCCATCTCGCCGGGTATCCCGATCATCTTCTGCGACGCGCGGCAGCGGGAGTCGAGCAAACTCGCACTCATCCGACTGGTGCGGTACGCGATGAGCAGGCTCCCGGAACCGGAGATGGCTTCCTCGGGCGCGTGACCGCCTGAAAGGAAGGGGCCCTCGCATCTGCGAGGGCCCCTTCCTCATAACCGGGTCGGATACTACGACCCGGCCGGAATCCGTTCCAGCTTCAGGTTGAAGTGCCGCAGCAGCTTGGGTGCGTCGACGACGCGGTACGACGCCACCCGGTCGGGGTTCTTCGCGATGTCGGCCAACACGTCGGCGACGTATTCCAGGTGGGCCTGGGTGTAGGTGCGACGCGGGATCGCCATCCGCACCAGTTCGAACGGCGCGGGTTCGATGAGGTTGTGATTCTCGTCGAACTTGCCCAGGTACAACGACCCCAGTTCCACACACCGCACCCCACCCGTGAGGTACATCTCGCAGGCGAGGGCGTGGCCGGGGAAGCCGTGCGGGGGGATGTGCGGCAACAGCCTGCCCGCGTTGAGGTACAGCGCGTGGATGCCCGGAGGCTGGACGATGTCCACACCCGCGTTGGTGACCAATTCGGCGAAGTAGGCCGCGTCCGCTTCCCGGGAGCGCAGATAGTTCGGGTCGAGCACCTCCTCGATCCCCTGCGCCACACGTTCCAAGTCGTGCGCGGCCAATCCGCCGTAGGTGCGGAAGCCCTCGGTGGCGATGAGGTTGGCCTCGCACTGTTTGGCGAGTTCGGGGTCACGCACACCGATGACCGCGCCCATCGGTGCGATGGCGTCCTTCTTCAAGCTGGCCACACAGCCGTCGGCGAGCGCGAACGTCTGCCTCGCCACCTCGCGCGGCGTGAGGTGGCCGTAGCCCGGCTCACGCTGCACCACCAGCCACGAGTTCTCGGCGAACCGGGCCGCGTCCAGGAAGAACGGCACGCCGTAGCGGTCACACAGCGCCCGAACCGCACGCAGGTTCGCCATCGACACCGGCTGTCCACCGCCACCGTTGTTGGTGATGGTGATCAGCACCTGACCGACCCGTTCACGTTCGGGTCCCCTCAGGATCGCTTCCAGGGCTTCGAGGTCGATGTTGCCCTTGAACGGCTCCTGGCTGCTCAGGTCACCGAACTCAGGACACGGCAGGTCGCGGGCCTCCGCGCCGAGCAGTTCGACGTTGGCCCTCGTCGTGTCGAAGTGGGTGTTGCTCAGCGAGATCTGTCCCGGCTTCAGCACCGACGAGAACAACACGCGCTCGGCCGCACGACCCTGGTGCACAGGGAAGATGTGCGGATACGACGTGAGGTCGTCCAGCGCCCGCCGAAACCGGTAGTACGAGTCCGATCCGGCGTACGAGCGGTCGGCCTGCGCCGCGGCGGCCTCCTGCGCCGCCGACACCGCCCCCGTGCCCGAGTCGGTCAACAGGTCGATCGTGACCATGTTCGAGGGCAGGTCGAATGCGTTGTACGACGCGCGGGCGAGCGCTTCCTCACGCTGTTGGCGGGTCGTGATCGGTATTTCCTTGACGACCTGGATCCGATACGGGGGGAACGGTTTCACGGTTCCTTCTTTCACACTTCGAGAGGTCGGTTGTCGGATGGTTCTAGGAGTCCGTTCCGGAGCCGGGCCGCGTGGGCAGGACTTCGTACGCTTCCGACGACAGGTAGATCGTGGTGCCGGTACCGAACTGGCCCAGTCGCAGTGAGACGTGGGCCAACAGCCCGCGGCCCTCGTGCAACGGACGGTCTGTGAGAGCGCGGATGGCGCGGTCGAGTCCCGCCGCGTCCCCGCCCCTGCTCTCCAGGAACGACACCACCCGCGCCCGGGCCTCCACGTCGTCGGCCACGTAATCACGGATGGGCAGGTAGAGGCTGTAGTTGCCGGGGCGCTTCAAGTCGCTTTCGACGAACGAGTAGCTGGACACCAGCGGCCGTCCGTCGAACGACTCGGTGCCGCCGCCGAGCAGATCGCAGAACTCGTTGATGCTGTCCCGGTCGATGCCGTCGACCGCCTCCGAGGCCTGCACCGGTGCCTCAGCGGTGGCCGAGAAGTGCGAGATGTACAGCTTGACCCTCGACAACGGACTGTCGTCCAGGTCCACGGCGAAGAACGTGAACTTGTCGAGGTCCCCTCGCGACACGGAATACTCGGTCGCCGCGTCGTAGGCGTCCTCCATCCCCAGCCGCCGGAATCCCTCGGCGACCAATTCGGCCGCACGGTCCTCCCCCCGCGCCGCGGGGTTGAAGTAGACCTTCAGCTTCGGGGACGCGTTGGGCCGGAAAATCATCGAGTACCAGAACGCGAACTTCCCTTGGGGCTCATCGGGAAGGAAGACGTCCTGCACCGCCTCGAACCGATCGGTCGGAATGCCGAGACGCTCCGACATCGAGTTGAGGAACCGTCGCGCCGCGGCGACGTTGGCGACCATGCTCGGTTTCTCCGCGATCACCTCACCGAGCACGCGCACCGCACGGTCACCGGTGTCGTCCAACGCGACGGAGAATTCGACGGGCGTGGCGTCGTCCGCGACATCGGAAGGCCACAGTGGCCCTTCGGAAAGTCGACGCTTCCCGGCCTCACCCAGCAGTTCCCCGAGCATTTCGACCGGGGTGTTGTCGGATGCCGGGAAGCCGGACTCGGCACACAGGTTTCGCAGCTGCCTACTGGTGTATTCGAAAAGAGTCGGATCGTTCACGGCCACTCCGACAGGCTCATGGACAAGTGCGTTCACTCCAACAGGCTTGGCGTCCAGGCTCTTGTGGCTTCTTCGCCAAAAGCATGATCAAGATACGGGCGTTTCGAAGCGCGAGATACCTCTGCCGGAGTGATCTTGAACACCGGATTGATCACACTTCGCAGCCGCTGTGAAAATCCGGATCTTCCGCTGCCGAGGTGGAAGAGTTCCGATCCAGCGCACGAAACCGGACTCGCGTGATAGCCGCCGGGGCATAACCGATCCGTCGAGGGCCGACGGTGAGGGTGTTATCCGATCACCCGAGGACTGCGTCGGATCGTCCGATGCTCCCGACGAACCGGTCGACCGTCACCGATACGGAGACGACCTCCACGCATCCTCAAGCGGTCACGGAAGCCGCCAGCGGTGAGGACACCAACAGCATGGAAGCCGGCTGATTCGACGGTGTGGCCGCGGCGAGCCCTGCCGGGGAGCTCGCGCGAATCGGCTCGCCGACCCGGGCTTTTGGTGGGCCGCCTGGGACTCGAACCCAGAACCTATGGATTAAAAGTCCACAGCTCTGCCAATTGAGCTAACGGCCCCACCCCGAGAGTGTAACGGCGGCGGGATGCGGGCGACACAGGAGGCCCTCAACGGCTCTGAGAAGCCGTCTCACAAGCCGAGGTCTCGACGACACAGACCGCGGACACGGCTACGCAATCTGCGGACACGGCTACGCAATCTGCGGACACGAGGTGTGGTGACGGTGTGGTGACGTGGAACGTGCCCCGCCGCACGCCATTGTGCGGTGCGGGGCACGCGGACTTCCGAGGAAGTCAGCACTTCCCGCAGCAGCCGCAGTTCGGCCCGCTGCAGGAACCGCAGCAACCACACCCACTCATGGCAATCACCACCCCTTCGGGACGTGTCTGTGCCATTGACAAACGCTATGAAGCGGAAGAGGGAAGACGACACCACTACTAGGGTGAACTACCCGGTAGCTCTGTGTAGCTTTACTGCATTTGGCGCACCGTCGTGGGAAGGGATCGACGCGCCTCGGCCTGGCAACCTGAACCGCGGCCACACATGCCACACTGCGAACCGTGGAGTACCAACTCACAGCCGAACTCGTCTCCCCGCCCGGCGCACCGGACCTCGACCCCTTGCAACAGGTCGGCGTCATGTCGTTGCTCGACGAGCGGCTGAATCACCTCGTCAGCATCGAAGGGCCGGACGACGTGGAGATCATCCCGGTCGAACACTCCCTCGAAGCGCATCTCGGCGGCGCTGTGGTGAGCTGGCTACTCGACGCCCCCGCGCTGGCCTTGGCCGAGGAGGCCGCGCGCGCCGTCCTGGAACAGATCATCGACGAGATCGACCTGTTGGAGGACTGGGAGGTCAAGCACTGCGCCGTCACAGCGACCGACGATCAGCTGGAAAGCGCGTTGGCGGTGTCGATGGACCCAGACGAGCTCGGCGGTCAACTCCTCGGGCTGGACTCCTCCGCCGACATGCGGACTTTCCTGCTCGACGCCGAGGACACCGATGAGATCCAAGCCGCCGTGCGGAAGGCCGAACTCGCCGACCGACGTGCGAGGCTCCTGCGCCTGGGTGAACAACTCCGAGCCTTCGACCTCTCCGCCTTCGGCGAGTCCGACGGCGTGAAGGCCCGCTACCTCGCCGGTGCCCTGCTGTACGGCGTCGAGATGCTCATCGACGAACTGTTCGGCGACGCCCAGCTCCTCGACGACGAGGACGCGACCGTCGAGGAGCTCGAAGCACTCTGGGCCCTGGATGAGCTGCCACCGCAGTACGCCGACCGTTACGACGCCCTGTTCGCCAGGCGGTTCCTCGTCACCGCGTCGGTGCTCGGACACCGCCTCACCCAGGAACACTGGAACGGCCCACTGTGCGTGGCGGAGGCGCTGGCGTTGCGTATCGCCGAATCCCGCGCGGAGGTCGAACTCGATCTCATCGAGGTTCTGGAGGCCGACCACGGCAACGGGATCTTCTCCGTCTTCAACGAGCACGCGCTGAACGACCTGGACAGCGACTCGCTGTACGAGGTCTCCGAATCGGAGCTCGACGCCGAGTTGTCCTTCGACAACTGGTTCCGGCCACGCGGGGCGTCCGGGGAGAACCCCGCCTCCCATCCGTACCTCACCGACGGTACTTGAAAACAGGAACACCGAGTCGATCAGAAATGACTTTTTTACTCTCGAAAAACGACCTTCTTTCGACTTGATCCCACCGAGTGATCCACACCGGATAATTCCTCCGGCATAACCGAAAGTTATTTCGGGCGCAAGACTGCACGGAACATTTTTTCCGCATAACATACGTCGCTATCACCGCTGATCGACACCGGACGGGGACGAAAAGTTCAAATGGAAAACAAGGGCCGTCGACACCCCTGCGAAACCTCCCCGGCCCACGACTCCCCGCCCGAAAAGTGCCGTTCGCGGCCCGGACGAAAACGGCGGGCGGCTCGAGGGCGGCCGCCCGCCGGAAGCCCTGGGACGATCGGCCCTCAAGTGCGGTCGGACAGGACGTCACTGGGCTCTCGACGATCCTGGCGCATCAGTTTCGGTGTCACGAACCACACGTAGCTGAACATTCCTCCGATGGACACCGCCAACACCGACATCGCGATGAAGCCGAACACCACCTTGCCGATCAACGAAACGGTCAGGGTGATCGCCACGGCGAGGCACACCAGTCCCGCCACGACGAGCCGATTACCGACATTCAGGATCGCGGTCCGTTTCCCTTTCCGGAACAGCACTCGGTGCCACGCCGCGGGAGCCATGAGCAACGCCGTGGCCGCCGTGGTGAACAGCACCGTCACCAGATAGAGGGACTTCTCGACCCCGTCCGCCTCCCGGAACTCCACGGTGAAGGCGACGGCGAGTTGGAAACCGAAGAGGATCTGCACCCCGGCCTGCGCGACCCGCAGCTCACCGAGCAACTCGCTGAGATTACGCGCGAGTTGCTGGTGACGTGGCTCCCCCGTCTTGCTGACGACGTGCGCGGAGTGGCGGGGATCCCTCGGTTCGCTCACATACGTACCTTCGCTTCCTTCGGTTCGCTCACGTACGTACCTTCGCCGACCCGGGACTAACCACCACTGTCTCCGAGCGAGCCCGTTCGTGCCAGCTCAGCGCGGTGATCGAGCACACCACCACAACCAGTCCGACCCATTGCGTCATCGTCAGGTGCGCATCCAGCACGGTCACGCTGATGATCGCCGCGGTGGCCGGGAACGCCAATTCGGCCAGCGTGGCCCGCGCCGCCGGAGTGGTCTGCATACCCATGTAGTAGAGGCTCAACGCCAACAGCCCCGGCACGACGGCCAGCAGGAGGAGCCCGGGGGCATTGCCCCAGCCCACGGCGAACGGACTGCCCTGCGCGGCCACGATGACCGCCGACACCGGAAGTCCGATGCTGAACCGCAGCACCGTCACGTCCCGGGGCCGCAGCTTCGTCGACACGAGACGACCGAGCACGGTTCCGCTCGCCCACAACGCCGCGGCCCCGGTCGCGAACAGCGCTGTCCGTAACGCCGACACCTGGACGTCGAGCGGGTCGGCGAACGCGAGCAACCAGGCCCCCAGCAGGGTGGGGACGGCGAACGCCGCATACCCCACACGGAGTCGTTCCCCGAGGATGAGGAACGCGGCCAGCATGGCGAACAACGGCTGGAGCTTCTGCAGCACCAGCGGTGTCACCGGGTCACCCGTCTGGAACGCCGCCGTGAACAACGCGGTGGCCAGCGCGGACGCACCACCACCGATGAGGAGCACGGCGACCCACTCGCGTGGCCCGCATCGCGACAGCGCGCGCACGGCTGCGGGAAGGAACGGAAGCAACAACGCCGCCACGATCACGTGTTCCCAGAACACCACGGAGGCGGCGGGCAGATCCTCGGCCAACGGAAGCCTGAGCAGTCCGTCGGTGCCCCACAGCGCCGCCGCGACGGCCACCAGCCAAGTCCGGTCAGCGCGCCCTGTTTCAGCCGTTTTCGTCACGGGACTCAGGCTACGAGCCCGACGGCCGCTCCGAGCTCACGAGTTCCGCAACGAACGACAGGACGGGCTCGGGCCTCGACCGCGACCGATGACATCCCCGAACGGGGACGTGTGTTGCGGGTGGCCGGGTCATCTGGTTAGCACGAGACATGCGTACCCGGAAAACTGCCACAGTCCTCGCCGCTCTCGTCACGGCCGCCACCGTCTCGACGATCTCGGCGCCCGCCGTGACCGCCGCGCAGGGCCAGCTCAGGGCCTCCGTGACGATGGACGTCTTCAAGACCGACCACCGCAGCGGTGCCGTCACCTACGACACGGAGCTCGTGCCGGCCGGTTCACTGGCCCTGGTGACGTCGGTGTCCTCCGACTCGATCGGCACGACCACCGAACTCCAGGTCATGGGCCTGGTGCCCGACCGGGAGTACGGCGCGCACGTGCACGTCAACCCCTGTGGTCGAAGCGGTGACGACGCCGGACCGCACTACCAGCACAAGCTGGACCCCAACCAACCGTCCACCGACCCCGCCTACGCCAACCCCGAAAACGAGATCTGGCTCGACTTCACCACCGACGGCAAGGGGGCGGCGTCCGTACGGTCGAAGGTCGACTGGACTTTCCACGACGACCGCAAACCGGCCTCCGTGGTGATCCACGAGCGCCACACCTCGACCGGCGAGGGCGAAGCGGGCACGGCGGGCGCTCGCCTCGCGTGCATCACCGTGTCCTTCTGAAGGAACGCCTTCCGGACGTCACTTCCCGGACGTCGCTTCCCCTCCGAATCGCCCGTCTTGTGGTCTCGCCGCGGTCGAAAGGCGGGTGATTCGGGCTTCCGTCACCGGCCCCGTCATTGGTCGTCGTCAGCACCGACGACAATGGGAGTGTGACCGCGACCCTGTCCAAGCCCGCCCTGCGGATCGGCCCCTACCAGGTCGATCCGCCCGTGGTGCTCGCGCCGATGGCCGGCATCACCAATGTCGCGTTCCGTCGGTTGTGCCGCGAGTACGGCGCCGGCCTCTACGTCTGCGAAATGATCACCGCGCGTGCCGTGGTGGAGCGCCACCCCGGCACGATGCACATGATGACGTTCGACGCGAGCGAGTATCCGCGTTCGATGCAGCTCTACGGCGTCGATCCGGCCACGATGAAAGAGGCCGTCAAGATCATCGTCGGGGAGGGTCTGGCCGATCACATCGACGCGAACTTCGGCTGTCCCGTCGCCAAGGTGACCCGCAAGGGCGGCGGTGCCGCGTTGCCGTTCAAGCGGAAGCTGTTCGGCAACATCGTGAGGGCGTCGGTGGAGGCGGCCGAGCCCGCGGGTGTCCCGTTCACCGTGAAGTTCCGCGTCGGCATCGACGACGACCACCACACGTACCTCGACGCGGGCCGCATCGCCGAGGCCGAGGGCGCCGCCGCCGTCGCACTGCATGCCCGTACCGCCGCTCAGCGGTATTCGGGTAAGGCCGACTGGTCGCACATCGCCCGACTCAAGGAAGCGGTCACCAGCATCCCGGTGCTCGGCAACGGCGACATCTTCACCGCGCACGATGCGTTGCGCATGGTGGCCGAAACCGGCTGCGACGGCGTGGTGATCGGACGCGGCTGCCTCGGTAGGCCCTGGCTGTTCGGGGAACTGGAGGCCGCCTTCGCGGGCAAGCCGATCCCGGCAGGGCCGAACCTGGGCGAGGTCGCACGCGTGTTGCGCCGCCACGCCGAACTGCTCGTGGAACACGACGGGCCGGACAAGGCCATGCGTGACCTGCGCAAGCACATGGCCTGGTACTTCATGGGGTTCCCCGTCGGTTCCCAGCTGCGTCGTAGGTTCGCGATGGTGTCGTCGCTGGACGAGTTGGACGAACTGATCGCGCAGCTCGACCACGACGCGCCGTTCCCGGCCGATGCCCTCGGTCCCCGGGGCCGTCAGGGGTCGCCGGGCAAGGTCACGCTGCCGCACGGCTGGCTGGACGACCCGGACGACCCGTGCGTCCCCGAAGGCGCCGACATCATGCACTCCGGCGGCTGACGCCCACGAGACGGCCGAGCTCGCCCCGTACATGACGGGGCGGCTGAAGCAGCCTCGGCGAGCCGGACGAGGCGGTGGGAACGGGGGACCGCCCGTCCCCGAAACGCTCGGACCACTCGTGTTCGACGTCCCTCTCCCACGTCCGCGGGACTCACTGAGAGGCTTCGTCGAGCGACGGTCGGGCCGACACCAACCGTGCACATCGATAGGCCAGATACGTGACAGTGGCCACGAACGAATACATTGTGTCGACCTTGCGCGGCCACTATCGCGACGCAGTGTAAAAAGTTCCTGTCGCGGTGTCGTCACAAACGGCTGATATCCGTACGATAACGAACGCCGTCCTCGCGACGATCAATAGGCAGGTATCAGAGAGTCCCCAGGGGATCTTTGAGCGAAGGGAGCGTGCGTGTCGGACGACCGCGACACTCCCGGGCTCAGTTCTCAAGCGGCGGAATGGCGAGAACGCGCCCGGCGCAATCGTGAGGAAGCCGAGCGAAGGCGGCGTCGAGCACTGGACACCCAGGGCGGTATCAGCGTCGCCGAGATGCTCGCCCGACATACCGCCGAACGGCGATCGTCCGAGGAGAACGGATCAGCACGTCCGTCGAGGCTGCAGCGCAGGCGAGCGCTCGAACAGGCCCTCGACACGCCTTCCGGGTCTCCCCGTAGGGCCAGGCACGCGGCCGACGACGATGACGATCACTTCCCGTCCACCGGACGCCATCAACGGCCGGACCCGCCTGAACCGGTCGAATCAGCACATGTCCCACCACCGCAGCCGCCTGTTCCGCAGCATCCGCCACTGCCGGAACGCACTCGCGGTGCGATGCCGTCGGTCCCCCAGCCACCGGCCGACTCCGTCCCCCGAGGCATCGCGAGGCCCGACGCGGCGCGGTCCGAACCGGCCTG